>Ga0099824_1004774_pt1 | contig 19390 bp, 13 predicted proteins | sample SiratrowhiteBW_FD_76837 | JGI IMG/M metagenome (GOLD analysis project Ga0099824, IMG submission 76837) | Root nodule microbial communities of legume samples collected from California, USA - Siratro white BW | ecosystem: Host-associated > Plants > Roots > Nodule | place: USA: California... | reverse complement strand
CGAGGTCCTTGAACTTGATGGTCTTGCCGAGCAGCGCATGGGTGCCGACCACGATGTCGACGCTGCCGTCGGCGATCCCCTTCTTGACCTGGTTGAGTTCCTTGGTCGACACCAGCCGCGAGGCCTGCGCGACGTTGACCGGGAAGCCGCGGAACCGCTCCATGAAGGTTCTTGAGTGCTGCCGCGCCAGCAGCGTGGTCGGCACCACGACGGCGACCTGCCGCCCCTCCAGCGCGACCGCAAAGGCTGCGCGCAATGCCACCTCGGTCTTGCCGAAGCCGACGTCGCCGCAGATCAAGCGATCCATCGGGCGACCGATTTCGAGGTCCTTCAGCGTCGATGTGATCGCGCCGAGCTGGTCCTCGGTCTCCTCATAGGGGAAGCGCGCGCAGAACTCGTCATAGACGTGGGGTTGCAGCGGAAACTTCGGCGCCTCGTGGAGCTGGCGCTCGGCCGCGATCTTGATCAGTTCGCCGGCGATCTCGCGGATGCGATTCTTCAGCTTGGCCTTGCGGGCCTGCCAGCCGCCGCCGCCGAGCCGGTCGAGCTCGACATTGGCGCTGTCAGAGCCGTAGCGCGACAGCAGCTCGATGTTTTCGACCGGCAGGAACAGCTTGGTGTCGGCGGCGTAATGCAGCTCGAGGCAGTCATGCGGCGCGCCGGAGACTTCCAGCGTCTGCAGGCCGACGAAGCGGCCGATGCCGTGCTCGACATGCACGACGAGATCGCCGGTCGAGAGGCTCGTCACCTCCGAGATAAAATTGTCGAGCTTGCGGCTCGCCTTGCGCGGCCGCACCAGGCGGTCGCCCAGGATGTCCTGCTCGCTGATGACCGCGAATTCGTCGGTTTCAAAACCGGATTCCATGCCGAGCACAGCCAGCATGGTCTCGTTGCGTGGCGTCGCCTGCACGATCCGCCAGTTGTTGACGTTGGTGAGGTTCAACAGCTTGTGGTCGCGCAGCATCGCGCCCATGCGGTCACGCGAGCCTTCGCTCCACAACGCGACAACCACTTTCTTGCGCTGCGATTGCAGCGCGCCGACATGGCCGACCACGGCCTCGAACACGTTGACGTTGGTGTCGGCGCGCTCGGGTGCGAAGTTGCGGCCCTGCCGCGCGCCGGCATCGAACACCTCGCCCGCGCCTTCGGGCACCGCGAATGGCGTCAAACGCGCCAGCGGCACGTCGCCGAGCAGCTTGGTCCATTCGCCTTCGGTCAGATAGAGTTTGTCCGGCGGCAACGGCTTGTAGATCGCGCCGCCTCCGGGATGCTCCAATGCCTCGCGGCGCGCGTCGTAATAGTCGACGATCTGCTTGAAGCGTTCGCGGGCGGCGTCCTCGCCCTGCGGCTCGATCGCGACCACGGCACCGTCGAGATAGTCGAACAGCGTGTCCATCCGCTCCTGGAACAGCGGCAACCAGTGCTCCATTCCGGGATGGCGTCGGCCCTCGGACACGGCTTCATAGAGTTGGTCGTCACGCTCCGGCGCGCCGAACGCCGCAACATAGCCCATGCGGAACCGGCGGATGGTTTCCGTGGTGAGCTGGAATTCCGAGACCGGCACGAGGTCGAGCCCACGCATGTCGAGCAGCGTGCGCTGGGTCTCGGCATCGAACGTGCGGATCGACTCCAGACTGTCGCCGAAGAAGTCGAAGCGCACCGGCTGGTCGAGGCCGGCCGGATACAGATCGAGGATGCCGCCGCGCACGGCATACTCGCCGGGCTCACGCACCGTGGACGAACGGGTGTAGCCGTTGTGCTCGAGCCAGGCGACGATCGAATCCATCGGCACCACGTTGCCGGGCGCAACCGACAGCGCCTGCGCCGCGACCAGCTCGCGCGCCGGCACACGTTGCACGGCGGCGGTCACCGTGGTCAGCACGATCAGCGGCTTGTCGCTTCCCGCAAGCCGCGACAGTTTGGCGAGCGTGGTTAGGCGCTGCGCCAGGATGCCGGCATGCGGCGAGACGCGATCATAGGGCTGGCAGTCCCAGGCCGGGATCTGCATCACGCTGATATCGGGCGCGAAGAACTCCAGCGCCCGGGCTAGTTGCTGTACGCGCGCGCCGTCGCGGCACACCACGGCAAGGCTCACGGCGGATCGTTTCGGCTTTGCCGCGATCGCGCGCGCCAGATCCGAGATGACGAGCCCTTCGGCGCCCTCCGCGACATTGGAGATCGTCAGCACCCGGCCGGGCGCCAGCATCGCGGCCGGTGATTTGACTGCTGGTTTCATGCGTTGGAGTCCGCGACGCGAAACGACTTGATGCGGTCAAATAGCGCGGTGGCATGTTCGGCCGGCAATACTCGGTCGCCGGTCAGCGCGGCATAGAGGTCGGGGTCGGGCACCTCGATCAGGCGCTCGAGATCGCCGAGTTCCTGATCGGTGAGTTCGCCAATCGCCGCATCGGCGAAGCGGCCGAGGATCAAATCCATCTCCCTGATGCCGCGATGCCAGCAGCGAAACAAAAGCCGCTTGCGGCGGTCATCGAGCCCGCTGCTCGACCGTGTCGATCCCGTCATGAGCCAAATCCATCCAACGCCAAAAGCCCGGACGTGCCGGGCGACGGCTAATATAGCGACGGAGACGGGCCATGTCAGCCCTTTCCCTCGGCTTTGGGGGTATGCCGTCATTGCCGGGCTCGCGCGCCCGTCGAAGCCTTTGGGGATGCCGTCGTTGCCGGGCTTGACCAGACAATCCATCCTCTTTTGAAGATGGATGCGCGGGTCATCCTCGATCGGGTCGAGGACAGGCGCCCGCGCATGACGCGGGTCATGTGTGAAGGACACCGATGCGCCCCAGCCTGCTCAATCCGCTGTTTGCCCCGGTCACCACGCTGCAGGGCGTCGGCCCGAAGCAGGACAAGCTGTTGCGCTATCTGCTCGACCGCAGCGAGACGCCACGGCTGGTCGATCTGCTCTTGCACCTGCCGGCCAGCGTGATCGACCGCCGCGCACGGCCGAAGATCCGCGACGCTTCGCCGGGAACCGTGGTGACGCTCGAGGTCACCGTCGACCGCCACCGTCCGCCACCACCGCGCAATTCGCGGGCGCCCTACCTCGTCTATGCCAGCGACGAGACCGGCGATGTCGTGTTGACCTTCTTCCGAGCCCAGCCGGGCGATGTCGAGAAGCTGTTGCCGATCGGCGAGAAGCGCTACGTATCAGGCACGCTGCAGATGTATGACGGCGTCCCGCAGATCGTGCATCCCGACCGCGTGGTCGACAAGGCCGGCTTTGCAAAACTTTCCGGAATCGATCCGGTATATCCGCTCACCGAGGGCCTGGCGCTCGGTTCGCTCCGCCGCGCCATCGCGCAGGCGCTGACAAAGCTGCCGGATCTGCCGGAATGGATCAGCCCCGAAGTGCTGCGCCGCTGCAACTTTCCGCCGCTGCGGGAGGCGCTGACCCGCGTGCATGTTCCGGTCGAGCTGACCGACATCCTGCCCGACGGTCCGTTCTGGTCGCGGCTTGCCTTTGACGAGTTGCTCGCGGGCCAGCTCGCGCTCGCCCTGATCCGGGCGCAGTTGCGCCGCCCTGCCGGCGACCGCAATGCTGGCGACGGGCATCTGCGCAAGAAGATCATCGATGCTCTGCCCTATGCGCTGACCAAATCGCAGCGCGACGCGGTCGCGGCGATCACCGAGGATCTGCGCCAGCCGGTACGCATGCTGCGCCTGGTGCAGGGAGACGTCGGCTCCGGCAAGACCGTGGTGGCGCTGCTCGCAGCGGCTGCCGTGGCGGAGGCCGGCAAGCAGGCCGCGCTGATGGCGCCGACGGAAATCCTGGCGCGCCAGCACATCAAGACCATTGCGCCGCTCGCCGAGCGCGCCGGCTTGCGGGTCGCGATCCTCACCGGCCGAGAGAAAGGCAAGGAGCGCCGCGAGCTTTTGGCGCGGCTCGACGCCGGCGAGATCGACCTTCTGGTCGGCACTCATGCGCTGATCCAGGACGACGTCCTCTATCGCGCCCTCGCGCTCGCCGTGGTCGACGAGCAGCACCGCTTCGGCGTGCGCGAGCGCCTCGCGCTCACCTCCAAGGGCAAGGCCGTCGACGTGTTGGTGCTGAGCGCGACCCCGATCCCGCGCACGCTGGTGCTGACTTACTTCGGCGACATGGACGTCTCCGAGCTGCGCGAAAAACCCGCCGGCCGCCAGCCGATCGACACCCGCGCCGTGCCGATGAGCCGGATCGAAGACGTCATGGATGGCGTCGGCCGCGCGCTCGCCGCAGGCAAGCTGGTCTACTGGATCTGCCCGCTGGTCGATGAATCCGAGGCCGAGGGCACCGAGCATCTCACCAACGCGACGGAGCGGTTCGAGTCTTTGCAAAAGCGGTTCGCCGATCACGTCGGCCTGGTGCATGGCCAGATGAAGGGTGCCGAAAAAGATCGCGTGATGGCACAGTTCGCCGCGCACGAGATCGGCTTGCTCGTGGCGACCACCGTGGTCGAGGTCGGCGTCGACGTGCCGGCCGCGACCATCATGGTGATCGAGAACGCCGAGCGCTTTGGGCTTGCGCAACTGCATCAACTGCGCGGTCGCATCGGCCGCGGCTCGGAGGCCTCGACCTGCCTCTTGCTTTACAAGGAGCCGCTCGGCGAGATGTCGAAGGCCCGGCTCAAGGTGATCCGCGAGACGACCGATGGCTTCAGGATCGCGGAAGAGGATCTCAAGCTGCGGGGCGAAGGCGATGTGCTCGGCGTCAGGCAGAGCGGCCTGCCAGTCTACCGCATCGCGCGCTCCGACGTGCACGGCCAGCTCATCACCCAGGCCCGCGACGAGGCACTGCGCATCATGAAGGACAATCCGAAGCTGAAGGGCGAGCGCGGCGAAGCGTTGCGCTGCTTGCTCTATCTCTACGAACGCGACGAAGCCGTGCCGCTGATCGGCGCCGGCTAGCGCATTCCGCCGTCATCGCGATCGCCACCCCATCGTCATTGCAAGCGCAGCGGAGCAACCCATCGCGCCGCATATGCGGATAGACGGATTGCTTCGTCGCTTCAGCGCAAAATTGCTTTGCAATTTTGTCGCGAGCTCCTCGCAATGACGGCGTGAGGCGTCGATCGGGGGAAGGACGGGGAAGATTGCAGCCGGCCTACTCGACCTTGGCGGGCGCCGTCGGCTGCAGCGAGGCTTGGTTGGCGATGCGGGCGGCATTGGCCATGCCGGCGAGCGCGGCGGCGCGCTTCTGGTCGTTGGTGCCGGGCTGCACCACGCCGGCCGACATGCTCAGCGTCGCGGCATCCTCGGCGCTCATCTCGACTTCGATGATCTTGCTCTTCGGCACGTAGAAGAAGAACCCGGTGGTCGGGTTCGGCGAGCACGGCAGGAAGACCGAGATGTGCTCCTCATTGCCCGGCAGGCTGGCCGAGACATTGGCGCTCGGCGACTGCGAGATCAGCACGATTGACCACATGCCGGGCGACGGAAACTCCACCAGCCCGACACGGCGGAAGCTCGATCCGTTGCTGGAGAACAGCGTCTCGAACACCTGCTTCAGGCCGCGATAGATCGCGCGCACCGCGGGGATCCGCCCGAGCAGCCTTTCGCCGAGATCGACCAGAGAGCGGCCGACCAGGTTGGCGGTCAGGAAGCCCAACAGCGTCAGCGCGACCACGGCGACAACCAGACCGGCTCCGGGCAGGCCGAACGGCAGATAAGTCTCCGGGCGGTAGGCGATCGGCACGAACGGGCGCACCAGACCGTCGACCCAGGTGACGAACCACCAGGTCAGGTACAGGGTGATCGCGACCGGTCCGGCCACGACCAGGCCGGTGAGGAAATAGTTGCGGAAACGCGCCATCAGCCCCCGGGGGGCGTCCGGCGGCAGATCACCCGGCTTGAGGGGAGGCACGTGGTTGGAGGTCATTGCGGTTCCAGGTCGTCGAAGCGGCCGTAATTCATCCCCCAGCTAAGCCATCCGAGCAGGTTTTTGAAGAGGCTCGTGACGGCGCCGCTTGCGACTATTCGACCGTGACCGATTTGGCCAGATTGCGCGGCTGGTCGACGTCGGTGCCCATCACCACAGCGGTATGATAGGCCAAGAGCTGCACCGGCACGGCATAGACCATCGGTGCGAAGGCCGATCCCGTGTCGGGCATCACGATCGTCAGCAGCGACTGGATCGTCGCCTCCGCCGCGCCTTTGGCGTCGGTCATCAGGATGATCTTGCCGCCGCGCGCGGCGACCTCCTGCATGTTGGAGACGGTCTTCTCGAACACCTTGTCGTAGGGCGCGATCACCACCACCGGCATGTGCTCGTCGATCAGTGCGGTCGGCCCGTGCTTGAGCTCGCCGGCGGCATAGCCCTCGGCATGGATGTAGGAGATCTCCTTCAGCTTCAACGCGCCTTCCAGCGCCAGCGGATAGCTGGTGCCGCGGCCGAGATAGAGCACGTCGCGCGACTTCGAGAGCTCGCGCGCCAGCTTCTCGATCTGCGGCTCCGATGTGAGGGCTTCCGACATCAGGCGCGGGATCTCGACGAGCCCGTGCACCAGCTTGGCCTCGTCGGCATCGGACAGTTCGCCGCGCGCCTTGCCGGCGGCGACGGCGAGCAAGGCCAGCACCATGAGCTGGCAGGTGAAGGCCTTGGTCGAGGCGACCCCGATCTCTGGACCGGCGACCGTTTGCAGCACGGTCTCGCTCTCGCGCGCGATCGTCGAGGTCGGCACGTTGACGACCGACAGCGTATGCGCGCCCTGCGCCTTGGCGTAGCGCAGCGCCGCAAGCGTGTCGGCCGTCTCGCCGGACTGCGAGATGAAGATCGCAAGATCGCCCTTGCGCAGCGGCGCCTCGCGGTAGCGAAACTCGGAGGCGACATCGAGCTCGACCGGCAGCCGCGCCAGCCGCTCCAGCCAGTACTTGCCGATGAAGCCGGCATAGCTCGCGGTGCCGCACGCCGTGATCGAAACGCGCTGGATGTCCTTGAAGTCGAACGGCAGCTTCACCGGCAGCGTGACCCGCTCGGTGGCCATGTCGACATAGCGGGCGAGCGTATGCCCGACCACTTCCGGCTGCTCGTGGATCTCCTTCGCCATGAAGTGGCGGTAGTTGGCCTTGTCGACCAGCGCGGTCGCGGTGGTGTGCTTGATCGCCTCGCGCTGAACGATCGCGTTGTCCTTGTCGAAGATGGTCGCGCCCTTGCGGGTCAGCACCACCCAGTCGCCGTCTTCGAGATAGCTCACCGTATCGGTGAACGGCCCCAGTGCGATCGCATCCGACCCGAGATACATCTCGCCATCGCCATGGCCGACCGCGAGCGGCGGGCCATTGCGGGCGCCGATCATCAAATCGTCCTCACCGGCGAAGATGAAGCCGAGCGCGAAGGCGCCACGCAGTTGCGACAACACTGCCCTCACCGCCTCGATCGGTTTGACGCCGCCCTTGAGCAGGTCATCGACCAGGTGCACCACCACCTCGGTGTCGGTCTCGGTCGAGAACACCGTGCCCTTGGCCTCGAGTTCCTCGCGCAGCTCGCGGAAATTCTCGATGATACCGTTGTGGACCACGGCGACGCGCTCGGTCGCGTGCGGATGCGCGTTGTTCTCGGTCGGCCGGCCGTGGGTCGCCCAGCGGGTGTGCCCGATGCCGGTATGGCCGCCGAGCGGCTTGGCCTCGAGCCGGGCCTCCAGATTCTTCAGCTTGCCTTCGGCGCGGCGGCGCGCCAGCGCGCCGCTCTCCAGCGTGGCCACGCCGGCTGAATCATAGCCGCGATACTCCAGCCGCTTGAGCGAATCCACCAATTGCTCCGCAACCGGAGCGCGTCCAAGAATGCCGACGATGCCGCACATGCGGTTTCAATGTCCCCAAAAATCGCCGAAAATTTGCCGAAGCGGCGACATGGTCCCTTAACGGGAATCGCCGGCCGCAAGATACTCAATAATTATTGCGGATTGCGACAGTTTTAAACGGCACGATCGAAGTGTGGCACTGGTTAATCAGGGCTAACCATGATGGGTGTATAAGGTACCCGGTCTTGCGGGACATCCTAGAGCGTTTTCGAGCGAAGTGGATACCGGTTCGCGCGTAGAAAACGCGTCAAAGCAAGAATCTAGAGCTTCGGTTCTGATTCAATCAGAACCGAAAATGCTCTAGTGTTCGACCCGGTAGAGGCGCCATCGCTCCGGCACGCCTTTGAGCTGGTGAGCGCCGCGATCCTTGAAGCGGATTCCGGACTCCGACATCAGCTCCCTGACCGCGCTCGAGACCAGGACTTCGCCAGCGCCTGCTTTCGCGGCGACGCGTGCGCCGATGTGGATCGCGAGACCGATAACCTCTGCCCCGCTGACCTTGTACTCGCCCGCGTGTAGCCCCGCCCTGATCTCCAGCCCCAGCGTGCGTACCGCTTCGCGGATCGCGGTCGCGCAACGAATTCCGGCCGCCGGTGCGCTGAACGTCGCCAGCAGTCCGTCGCCCGTCGTTACGACTTCTCTTCCACGCAGAGCCTTCAGCTCCCTGCGGACGGCGGCGTAATAGTGATTCATCACCTACGCCCAACGCGCATCGCCGAGCCGCGCGGCTTTTTCGGTCGATCGGACGATATCGACAAACAGGATCGTGGCGAGAGCTTGCTTGAGCTCTGCGTCACGATCGGCGGTTCGACGCGGGTTAGCTATATTTCCAGTCAGCGGTTCGTAGCGATGGCTGCGTCGCCGCGCGATAGCGGCCCTTGTATAGTCGCTGGCGCGCTGCACCGTGCGGCAACGAATTGTTTTTTCTCTCGGCGGAAGCGTCCAGTAGACCTTTCGTCCATCTCCGGCGCCATGGACCTCCACGGCGCCCCACTTCAGGAAAACGGTCGAGCCAGCCCGTCGAATGCACCATGCTTTCGACGTGTATCCGGAAACGTTCGACTGATGGACTCCGATGCGAAGGAATTTGGGCATGAGCGTCCGGCCGATCGAAAAACTGCTTGGGGCCTACCTGGGGTAAAGCGTAGTCATACAGTCCCGCGTTGGCAACAGGACCCGCGAAGGCGCGGCATCCAGTGCGCCGCGGCCTTTCGGCTCAAGCCCGGATGTCTCTGGAATACTGGATCACCCGCATGCGCGGGTGATGACAGCACTACACTGTTTGACACTTAAATCGCAAACTCGCGCTCGTCATTGCGAGCGAAGCGAAGCAATCCATGGTCCCGGATATCCGGAGCAATGGATTGCTTCGTCGCGGAGCCTGTCATCGGGCGCGCGTTCGCGCGTCCCCTTGGCTCCTCGCAATGACAGCGTGAGACGTCGAGTGAGAACTATCCCCACCGTCGTCCCGGCACAGGCCGGGACCCATAACCCCGAATGCCCACTGTCGCGCGCCGCTGGGGCCGCGTTCCCGTCTACAATGAAATGCGGTGATAATGGGTCCTGGCTTTCGCCAGGACGACGAATGACGAGTCCCTTTCACAACATCTGCTGCGGAGTATGGGTCCCGAACTTGCCGGGACGACGGCAGATGCGGCGCGGCATTGACTGCGAGGTTCGCAGTGATGACGTCTCGTTTGCGCAAGCCGCTTCGCGATCCTAACGGCGGCGCGAGAGGTTCACTTGCCTTCGCGGCTTTCTCTTTCAGCTTAATCTCGCGGTAGCGCGCGGCGCCGCCTTCGCGGATGGTCTGCTGGCTGCGTTCGACCGCGAGCGCATCGTCGGGCACATCCTTGGTGATGACCGAGCCGGAGCCGATATAGGCGCCCTTGCCGATCTTGACCGGTGCCACCAGCGACGAGTTGGTGCCGACGAAGGCGCCCTCGCCGATCAGCGTCTTGTGCTTGAGGAAGCCGTCATAGTTGCAGGTGATGGTGCCGGCGCCGAGGTTGGAATTGGCGCCGACATGAGCGTCGCCGACATAGGAGAGATGGTTGACCTTGACACCGGCCTCGAGCGTCGCCGCCTTGGTCTCGACAAAATTGCCGATCCGCACGCCGTCGCCGAGCGAGGTACCGGGCCGGATCCGCGCATAGGGACCGACCGACGCCTTGTTGCCGATGCTGGCCTCGACGATGTGGGAGAAGGAATGGATCACGGCGCCGTCGGCGACCGACACGCCAGGGCCAATCACCACGAACGGTTCGCTGGTGACGTCCTTGCCGAAGATCGTGTCGGCGGCGAGATAGACCGTGTCGGGTGCGATCATCGTCACGCCGGCGTCGAGCGCCTGCTTGCGCAGCCGCGCCTGCATCACGGCCTCGGCCTCGGCGAGTTGCGCCTTGGTGTTGATGCCGCGCACTTCATCTTCGCTGGTTTCGATCACGACGGCCTCCAGTCCCAATTCCCTGACGATACCAACGGCATCGGTCAGATAATATTCGCCCTTGGCGTTGGCATTGCCGATCTTCTCGATGATCGCGAGCGCCCTCTTGCCGTCGAACGCCATCACGCCGGCATTGCACAGGGTGATCTTGCGCTCCTCGGGACTGGCGTCGGCCTGCTCGCGGATCGCGACCAATTTTCCGTTCTCGACCACGAGCCGGCCATAGCCGGTCGGGTCGGCGGCATGGAAGCCGAGCACCGCCAGCACCGCGCCCTGCCGCAGCGGCGCGCGCAGACGTGCAAAAGTCTCAGCCGAGATCAACGGAGTGTCGCCGAATGCGACCAGCAGGTCGTCGGCGCCCCGGGCCAGCGCTTCGCGCGCGGCGAGCACCGCATGGGCGGTGCCGAGCCGCTCGCGCTGGACGAAGGTCTGCCCATCGGGCCGCACGCGGCGCGCCTCGTTGGCAACGGCCTGATGGTCCGGCCCGATCACGACCGCAAGCGACGATCCCTCGCCGGCAGCGGCGGCATCGAGCACATGCGACAGCAGCGACCGGCCGGCCACGGGATGCAGCACCTTCGGCAGCGACGAGCGCATGCGCGTGCCCTCGCCGGCCGCAAGCACCACCGTCAGGCTCGATCGCGCAGTCATTCCGTATCCTCTGTGTCGCGCGCAGTCGTCTGCGCCGGGCCGTCTTTAATTGTTTTCGTTGGGAGAGGAAACCGTTTCGCCTCCGGGCGCGCCCGGATTCAGGTTCCCGCGCCATTTCCTGTTAATCTTGACCCTGTGATTCGGCAGGCCTTGAGGAGGGCCGAACGGGCTTTGGCCAAAGATTCCGACAAGCTGGCGGCTGAGTTGCAGACTGACGACGGTCTGCTCAGCAGCGTGCTGGCCGAGGAGACCGAGTTCGGCCGTCGTATGCTGTGGCGGCTCGGGTCGTGGGGCTTCGCCGCGGTCGGTGCGGTCACCGTTGCCGTGATGGCCAACCAGTCGTCGCTGACGCTCAAGCGCAACCAGCTTGCCGCCGCAGACTTCGTCCGTCAGGCCCAGCAATTGCAGACGCTGACCAAGGAGAGCCAGAGCGAGACGCGGCGGCTGGCCTTGGCGGTCGACACGCTCAACAGCGACCGTGACCGGCTTTATTCACGCGTGACCACGCTGGAGCAGAGCCTGGATTCCGTCACAGGTGCGATCGCGAAGCACGCCCAGATGCCGGTCGCCGCGCCGCTAAGCGCGGCCACGGCCCCCGCTGTGGCGCCAGTCGCAAGCGCCTCGCCTGCTCCGGCCGACAAGCCGGCGGTCCCCGAGAAGGCGGCCGCATCAGGTGACAAGCCATCGGCGACGATGGAGAGGCCGGCCCTTGCCGCAAGGCCGCAGGCCGGCTCCGACAAGCCGTCAGCGCCCGGTTCGGACAATGCCCCGGTGGCATCTGCCTCCGCCGCGCCGGGTCCCGCCGCCAGCACACCGGTCGAACCGGCCAAGGGAGTGACCACGGCGCCGTTGCCGGAAGTCGCGACCGCGGCTCCGGTCAGCGAAGCGGCGGACGACGACAGCGCCCCCAGGGCACAGGTCCAGCGCACCGCGTTCGGCGTCGATCTCGGCACTGCGAATTCGGTCAATGGGCTGCGTGCGCTGTGGCGCGGTCTCCTGAAGTCCAAGGCAAACGCGCCGCTCGGCGCGCTGCGACCGATCATGGTGATCAAGGAAGGCGCCAACGGGCTCGGCATGCAGCTCCGCCTGGTCGCCGGACCGCTGAACGATGCCGGCACCGCGGCCAGGATCTGCGCCGAGCTCAGTCCGAGCCACCGAACTTGCGAAACGGCGATCTATGACGGCCAGCGGCTATCGCTCAAATCCGACGACGCGCTGCCGACCAGCAAGCCCCTTCACCGCCGGTCCACCCCCAAACATGTCACAGGGCCACCACCGCCGCCGGTTGCGGAGGAGAAGAAGCCGGAGCCGACGACGTTCTCCTCGATCTTCCGCCGGAACAGCCAATAACTATGCCAAGCAAGGCGTTGTAGCCAGATTCTCACCTGATTTCGCGGTTCTAGCCGAGCCTTGTCCCGCGCGCCGTTCCGGACCATATTGCCGCAATGACGAACCCTCCGTTCCGCCTCTCCCCCTACCAGGTTCAGTTCCTGATGGTCGTCGGCTTTCTGACCGTCGGCTACGCGCTTTACCTGCGCTATCTGGCGATCGAATTCTCGCCCGTCGCGCTCGCCTGCGATGCCGGCCTGCAGACGACGATCTGCAAGGCGCGCGCGCTTTCGACCGTGCTGTTCAAGAATTCGGTGTTCGGCATAACCGCGCTCGTCATCGCGGTGTTGAACCTGATGCGGCCATCGATCGTGCTGTTGACCGGCGGGCTGATCGCCGCCGGTCTTGGCATCGTGCTTTACAACGTCGCGCTGTCGGGAATTGCGATCGGGCTGTTCATCCTGGGTTTTGCGCGGCCCGCCCCCGCCACAGCGTAGCCGCCAGCAACAGGTACATGGCGCAAGTCCAGTCGGACTGCCAGTTGATCGTACCCTCGTTGTAGAGCGTGTAGGCGGCGGCGATCGCGAGCAGGCCGGCGAACACCGATTCGGCGAGCGGACGGGTGCCCTCTTTCCGCCGGTTGAACAAGGTCAGCAGCGCGAATGGCACCACCGCCATGGTCAGCGAGGCATAGGGAAAATCGCGATAGCGCGGATCGAAGGTGAAGCCGAGCGCCGTCTCGGTGGCGATGACGGTGGTCGCGGCCAGCACGATGGCGAGCAGCGCCGCGAGCGCGCCCTTGCCGCGGTAGTCGCGCGGTCCGACGAGTTCGAGGAAGGTCGGCAGCGGGCGGCCGGCGACCAATGCGTGCGCCGTCAGCAGCGGGGCGGCAATCCCGGCGGCCAGCAAGACACCCCACATCATCCAGCCGCCGGCGCCGTAGCTCTCATAGGTCATCTTGTCGACGGCGATTCCGAGCAGCGCCCCCGCCGTCGTTGCGGAGATACCGACCGCGAGCCAGGCCGAGGGCCGCGGCGTCCAGGGCCGGCGCCGCAACGTCAGCCACGCCGCGAGGAAGGTGAAGGCGCTCAGCACCATGCCGCAGGCCATGTGCAGCTTCCAGGCGGGATAGTTGCTGATCGCAACCCCGGGCGGATACTTCACCTGCCGGTGCACGGAATCGAACAAGCCCCAATAGCCGCCGACGGTGCCCTCGAGCTTGCGCTTCCAAGGCTGGTCATAGGCCTCGATCAGGTTGACGCGAAAGCCCTCGCGCTTGGCGAGGTCCAGGATCTCGGAGACCACCCGCGCCTGATTGGTGCGCGACGGCAATGCGCCCTCCCGCATCCGCCCGGCACTCGGCCAGCCGGTCTCGCCGATCAGGATCTCCTTGCCCGGGAACGCCACCGCCATCCGCTTGCGGATGTCGTCGACATGGGCGGCGGCGAACTTGGCCTTGACCGGCATGTCCTCCCAGTACGGCAGGATGTGAATGGTGACGAAATCGACCGCGTCATAGATCTCGCGGTTCTTCAGCCAGTATTCCCAGACGTCGGCATAGGTGACGGGGACGTTGGCCTGCGCCTTTACGGCGCGGATATTGGCGGCGAGATCGGCGGTCGTCATCTCGCCACGCAGCAGCACCTCGTTGCCGACGATCAGCGAGGTGATCACGTCGGGATATTGCTTGGCGAGCCGCACCGCGATCGCGATCTGCTGCAGGTTCTTGAAGCGGTTGCTGCCGAGCCAGATGCCCTGCATCACCTTCAGGCCAACCTTGGCCGCGACGCCAGGCACCTGGTCGAGCCCGTTCTCGATCGAATAGGTGCGGACGCAGTCGGTAACCTTGGCGAGCTCGGTGAGGTCCTGCTCGATCTGTTCGACCGGAATCTGCGTTGTCGGATCCAACGGCGTCTGGGCGCCACGGAACGGCGTGTAGGACACGCATTGCAGCTTGGCGTTGGGATCGATCGGCGCGCGCGCAAGCGTGATCGGCGTGGCGAGCCACCACCACACGGCTGCAATGACCGAGAGTGAAATCAGGAGAAGCGCCAGCGGCGTACGAAGCGAAATCGGTTCCATCCTCCGGGGGACCGTCGAATTAGCCGGTCACAGCCCATCTGCCAAGAGCGGGAATTGGTCAATACCATGGTTGTCCTGCGACAGTTTTGCGCTGCTGCGATAAAGTTGTGACTTTGCTGGACAAAAATTGAAATTCCGGTCATCAGACTGCAGCAGAGTCTCCGCCGCACTGGAGACCTATTTGGACGGCATCACGCGAGCCGTTAGGAATGTCCCGCGGGGTAGGAACATATCGGGGAATGCATGCGTCGACGGCTGCTTGAGTTGAAGAACACGGGTTTGCGCCACCTCGCCGTAACAGGCCTTGCCCTTCTGTTGGGGGCCGGCGGCGCTTTCGCCCAGAGCGGCACGCCAAGTCCGCAGGATCAGACCAAGCAGCAGTCCGGCAATCCCGCCGACGCCAACGCAGCGGCGGCGAAGGAAAATAATCAGCGCAAGACCGACGAGTTCGTCGAAGCCCAGCAGGCCATCAACGGCCCGGCCGGCAACCCGGAATGCGTTTGGCTCGGCCGTCGGGGCGTCCGCCTGATGTGGCTCGACGATCTCGACACCGCCTTCCGTCACCTCGATCTCTACGACCGATTCGGCTGTCCGGGCGGACATGTCCAGGCGGCCTTCCGCTGCTTGACCCGGTTCGGAGCCCAGATCGACGACAAGGTGCCACGCAGCCTCGACGGCCGGATCCACGCCTGCTGGATCAACCCGGGCGCCCAGCCGCAGGCTACGGCAGCAGCCTCGCCTACCCCCACACCGTCGACGGCCGGCAATGCGTCGCCCACGCCGGCGGCGTCACCGGCCTCGCCTGCGCCCACGCCGTCGGCGTCACCGACGCCTGCGAAATAGACGCATCCGGCAAGCTGCGCGGCTGCGATTTATTTTCGCGGCCGAAAGGGCTTGCGCCCTTAAAACGCCATCGCGGCATACCAGTTGTTAAATCGGATGGTGGAGATATCTTTGTGTCCACCGCCCTGCCGGTCGAACCTAGTGGACGGGTTCGCTTAGTCCTCGATCTCAGGCCCCGTATGGTTTAACCGCGATGCGCGCCGTCGTCGCCGTCCTGTTGCTTGTTACCGCCGCTCACGCCGCATTGTGGGGCCTGTTTCAGGAGAAGCAGTCGGCGCCGGATTTCCGCGGCACGTTGCCAAGCCTGTCCTACGCACCGTTCGAACCCGGCCACACCGTCGTCGATCCTGCCGCCGACACCGAGAAGGTGCGCGCCGACCTGAAGAAGCTGTCCACGCTGACGCGGGCTGTCCGCCTCTATTCGTCGACCGAGGGCAACGAACTCGTGGCGCCGATCGCCGCCGAGTTTGGCATGAAGGTCACGGTCGGCGCCTGGGTCGACAAGGACGCCAATCGCAACAATCGCGAGATCGAGGCGGCGATCAACCTGGCGAAGCGCAACAGTAACGTCATCGGTATCGTGGTCGGCAACGAAACCGTGTTTCGTGGCGAGCAGATCCCGCTCGAAAACCTTGGCTCGGTCCCTGAGAGCGGCATCTCCCCCGAGGAGTCCGAACGGATCCTTCGCGAGGAAGCCCAGCGCATTCGCGACGCCGAGGCCCAGCCTGAAGACAAGCGGGCCGAGGCGACGAAATGGGCGATTGCTGAGAACAACGTCCACCGGTTGATCAAGCTGATCCAGCGTGTCAAGAAGTCGGTCAACGTTCCCGTCACGACCGGTGAAATCTGGAACATCTGGCGCGATCATCCCCACCTCGCCAATTCCGCCGACTTCATCGCCGCGCACGTGCTGCCCTATTGGGAAAACTTCACCGACAGGCAGGCTGTGGACCAGGCGGTCGACCGCTTCAACCTGTTGCGCGACTCCTTTCCAGGTAAGCGCATCCTGATCGCGGAATTCGGCTGGCCGAGCCAAGGCTACAATCTGCGCAGCGCCGAGCCCGGTCCGTTCCAGCAGGCCTCGGTGTTGCGGAATTTCGTCGCCCGCGCCGAAGCCATCGGCATGGACTACAACAGCGTTGAGTCGATCGATCAGCCTTGGAAGTTCTTTGAAGGTGGCGTCGGCCCTTATTGGGGCATCCTCAACGCGGACCGCGAGGCCAAGTTCGCCTGGACCGGCCCGATCACCGATCCGAATTACTGGAAGATCGCCCTGGTCGCCGTCTTGGTCGGGCTCTTCATGTCGTTGCCGATCCTGCGACTGGATTCACCGACCCTGATGCAGGCGTTGCTGCTGTCGGCGGCGGCCAACGGCGTCGGTGCGTGGGTTGCGACGGTGTTTTCCTACTGGACGACGCATTATTTCGTCTGGGGCTCCGCTTTTGCGCTCAGCCTCGGCCTGGTCTTGCTCGTTCCGCTGGTGCTGATCGCGATGGCACGGATCGAGGAAATCGCCGCGGTGGCGTTCGGCCGTGGGCCGCGCCGCCTGATCCGCAAGAGCGCATCGCTTGCCCCCGCCACGATCGGCGAGAATGTGTCGTTCCCGAAGGTCTCGATCCACATCCCCGCCTATTACGAGCCGGTCGAGATGCTGAAGCAGACGCTCGACGCGGTGTCGCGGCTCGACTATCCGAACTTCGAATGCATCTGCATCATCAACAACACGCCGGATCCGGAGTTCTGGCGGCCGCTCCAGGATCATTGCCGGCTGCTGGGTGAGCGCTTCAAGTTCATCAACGCCGAAAAGGTGCAAGGCTTCAAGGCCGGTGCGCTGCGCATCGCGATGGACCGCACCGCGGCGGACGCCGAGATCATCGGCATCATCGACGCCAACTATGTCGTGCATCCTGACTGGCTGAAGGATCTGGTGCCGGCCTTTGCCGATCCGCGCGTCGGCCTCGTGCAGGCGCCGCAGGAGCATCGCGACGGCGATCGCTCGCTGATGCACTACATCATGAACGGCGAATATGCCGGTTTCTTCGACATCGGCATGGTTCAGCGCAACGAGTTCAACGCCATCATCGTGCACGGCACGATGTGCCTGATCCGCCGCGCCGCGATGGACAAGGCCGGTGGCTGGTCCAGCGATACGATCTGCGAGGACACCGATCTCGGGCTGACGATCCAGCAGCAGGGATGGCTCACGCACTACACCAATGTGCGCTACGGCGAGGGCCTGCTCCCCGATACCTACGAGGCCTTCAAGAAGCAGCGCCATCGCTGGGCCTATGGCGGCTTCCAGATCGTCAAGAAGCACTGGCGGCGCTTCCTGCCCGGCGGCAGTCGCCTGACCCCCGATCAACGTCGCGAGTTCTCGCTTGGTTGGCTCAACTGGCTGGGTGCCGAAAGCCTCGGTGTCGTGGTCGCGATCCTCAATTTGATCTGGGTGCCGATCGTTGCCTTTGCCGACATTGCGATCCCCGACAAGATCCTGACGCTGCCGATCATCGCTTCCTTCATCGTCTCGCTGGTGCATTTCGTGGCGCTGTACCGGCTGCGGGTGAAGATCAAGGCCGGCCAGATGCTCGGAGCCATGATCGCGGCGATGAGCGTGCAATGGACCGTATCGCGCGCGGTGGCCCAGGGCCTGATCACGGAGCACCTCGCATTCGCGCGCACCTCCAAGGGCGGCCTGTCGCGGATGTCGATCGAATTCCAGGCCTTCTGGGAAGCAGTGATCGGCGTGCTGCTGCTGATCGGCGCGGCCGTGCTGGTCGCCAGCAACGGCTTCAAGCAGGTGCGCGAGATCTATATCTTCGCTGCCGTCCTGGTCCTGCAAAGCCTGCCGTTCCTCGCTGCGGTCGCGATCGCGATCCTGGAGAATTCGCGGATCAACGAGTTCGCGTTCTGGCGCAACAGCGCGATCCGCACGGCGGAACTGATCGGGTTGCGTCCGGTCAGCCTGCCTTCGGTCGCCGCCCCGTCCCAGCCGGTCGGCTCCGAAATGCGCCGGGACGGCTGAACCGGAACCGCCGGAATACCGTGGACGAGGAGCGGGCCTGACTTCAAAAGGCGGGCGTAACCACAGGTCCTGCAAGGGCAAATCCGACCCGATCGAGCGCGCGATTGGTGAGCCCTCGGCTATTGACCCGATGCGCCCTGCCCCCTACACAGCGCGAGCTGGAGCATGATCCGGAAGATGCGGGAAACCGCCGACGTCCGGACGCGACGCTTTAGGTGAGTGAGCTCGTAGCTCAGGTGGTAGAGCACGTGACTTTTAATCATGGGGTCGAGGGTTCGAGTCCCTCCGAGCTCACCAAGCAATCTCAATAACTTAGCGCCACTGTCTAAGCTCAAAACCAGACCGAAAAATCTATCTTGCACACACCGCGCATAGCCGGACTTCTCCGTGCGCGGATTTTCCGCGTTGGAGAGGGTGTTGCTGAACGCCGGCGAGATCGCGCTTCGTCAGCTCGGCTACGATGGCGACGACAAGACCGGCTTTCATGGCGCGGCCCGGGATGCGTTGACGACAGCGAGTGCTGAGGCTGGGGCGGAGAAGAACGCCAAGTAAGGCATGGCATCGCAATTGCTAGACTTGGTGAGGCTGGAATTGCAGGTCCAGCTTTGAAGCAGGGCGCCGCTGGGACAATGTATTTCGAGCCCGGCGGCGTATCTTTCCGGGACTAGCGGATCAGGTGCATTCCCAAGTGCTCCGCCTGCGGCAAGATCGGTTGGGCTGATACCCGTCTGGATTGGAGCGAGGTGATCGACTTCGCCAAGGGCATCTCGGGCTCAGCCGTCTCTCGACAGTCAGCCGGGAAACTGGGGTTGGAGCAGCGATACGATCATCAGGGCGGCGATCAGAATCGCCGGTGTCCAGCCGACCACCGCGGCTAACCAAAGCTCGGCATTGCGAAAGTAGTCGTGCATGGAGAGCTCTCCAGCAAGTCAAAGCGGTCAACGGAAAGATCCGGGCAGCGTTCCTGCATTGGCAGGGTGATGGACACTCAACGGGCTTCGAACTCGCGCTCCCGTGGGGCACTAGCCGAGGCGCGGCTCGTGGCAGGTCCCACCCAAACCAAATAGCGGCATACAGCGCGGGCAACCAGAGCACGATCAGTGCTATGTCCCGTTTCACAGCTAAGTTGCGCGCTGAAGGCGAGCGATGCGCCTGTGATCGCGCCAAAGCTCGATGATATCGTGGGTCGCCAAATATGTTTCGGCTCGCCTGCGCGCCTCCGTAT
>Ga0099824_1004772_pt1 | contig 19395 bp, 11 predicted proteins | sample SiratrowhiteBW_FD_76837 | JGI IMG/M metagenome (GOLD analysis project Ga0099824, IMG submission 76837) | Root nodule microbial communities of legume samples collected from California, USA - Siratro white BW | ecosystem: Host-associated > Plants > Roots > Nodule | place: USA: California... | reverse complement strand
TTTCAAATTCTTATCCTGTAGATTATGTTTACAAAATCTTTTATTATATTTTTAAATGTACAAAAGTAATGTTTTTTATATTATATTCATAATTATTTAATTTTAATAGAATTTAATCAGATAAAAACACAGACAAAAAAAAAAAAAAAAAAAATAAAAGAAACATCAAAGAAAAAAAAAAAAAAAAAAAAAAAACAAACAAACAAGCTTGTTAATATATTGTTTAAATTATGCAAAATTAAAACAAAAGGGTAGTCTCATATATATATTGATGATTCCTCCATTATTGTTGATTACCTGTGATAATTATGGAACTGTTGCAGAAAAACCTTTGATGGATGGAGAAGTAAAGAAACTCTTTTTGTGGCGAAAATAAAATCTGACTCTGAAAAGCAAATTGCCTGCAGGAACACATATTCTTGCACTTTTCATCAAAATTGGGAAATTATTCTTCTTCACATTCTTCTGTTCTGAACCAACTCTTTCTTTCATTACTTCACTCGCAATTCACTTCTTTATTCTTCTCTGCATTCAAAACTTTATTTACATAAAAAATAAATGGAAAACATGGCACTTCAATTCTCAGTGTAAACATTCTCATTCAATCATAAATTGTTAAGATATGATAAATCTGTTAACTTATATGATAATTATTTTAAGAGTTATATCAGTAATAATAACTTATATCATAATTGCATTCACAAAATATAACCATTAACCTTGAATACTTTGAAAAAAAAATTTGATCCTTCTTTAACTTTTTTTTTTGTCCTATATTGACCGACTTATTTTTAGTCATTTTAGTATTAATAGTTAAAAAATTCACAATTTTAATCTAATTCTCAATTCACATATATTTTCACTCAACTAAACCTTAGACTTAATGTATTCATTCTAGATATCATTAAGAAATTATTTAAACATTTGAAATATAACAAAGAAGAGGAACACATGTAAGGATTATATTAACATTACATATTTTCTTGTCTAAAATAAGAAGACTATGCTATCACAGAGAAAGGGTAAAATGACCAAAATCATTTATGATTGAATAAGGAATAAAATTATATATATTTTTTGGAAGAAAGAAAGAAAAAACAAAATTGAGGCATTGGGATTTTGCAATCGATCTAACAGGGATTTATGAAATTTGGGTGAGCATGGAATTGTAAATCTTTACAAATTTGTAAGCCACCTTTGCAAAGGAATCTATGAATCCAAAGACATGTCAAGATCAAAATCAGAATCTATCTTCTTTAGCTCGTGTGAACATAAATGCCCTTACTTTTATTTATTGATTATTATTCTTTTTCATTGCATTATTATAAAATCATTATATCCCCAAAAAAATCAATTAGATTCTCTATACAGCACGGTTAAACGCCGCATCAGAAACATAGTAATCAATTTGTTTGTTACAAATTGCAAAAATTAATTTCCAATAGATTAACAAGTATTTCGTGTACTATTTCAGTATTTTAAATCATAAACAAAATATTAATATTTTTGAAGAAATATTATAAAAGAATTCGTTTAATTGAATAAACAGATAGCATAGAACATTCATATTAAGGATGTTTATTGCAAAACGAGGAATGTAGTAAAGGAAATTAGTTATCTCCCTCTGGAAAATGTTGACTTAAATATGTTACAGAATCTAGCAGAGTCGACTCAAAGATGAAAACTTTAACAGTTTCCATTGTTGCAGAATCTATAATATAAGAAGATGAGTTCTGGTTAAATTTTAAAAATTTCATTTTGATTCCTAAAAGCTTATATATTAGACTAAATTGCTGTTTATATCAGTTTATATATATATAGTAATTGATTAAATCAGTGACAGAAACACCAAAAATGTCACAGTTAGTGACAGAAGTTAACAGAAAAACCAATTTGGTCTGATAGAGAGACAATATAAAAGACCAAAGTTGAAATTTTTAAACTTGAGGGAAGAAATTGAAACTTGATAGGAACCAAATTTGTATCTTGGTCCTACAGAGATGAATTGACATGAATGAAAATTGATTGTGTTGGTTGAGAAAAGCATGAGGGCATTGGGAGAAGAATAGAGAGAGAATAGAGAAAAGGGTGAGAGGTCACTGTGAGGAAGCATCTTGTAAAATAGATTATTCTATGCTACTGCTAGTGAGATTATTCTATCCTAGTAATTGAAAAATCAGCAAAGTAGCCTAAAAAGCATGTAGGATAGCATATTATAAGCTGTAGATCATGTCCTAAATCTTTCAACAGTTGTTTGTTAGTTAGACATCATGATTTCCTTAGCAGATGTCTACCATGTAGTCACTGCCACTGTCCCATTATATGTCACCATGGTTCTAGCCTACATCTCAGTCAAGTGGTGGAAGCTCTTCACACCAGAACAATGTTCAGGCATAAACAAATTTGTGGCCAATTTCTCAGTCCCTATTCTCTCATTCCAAGTCATTTCCTCCAACAACATTTACCAAATGAGCCTCAAACTTGTGTATGCTGATTGTGTTCAGAAACTGCTTGCATTTCTGATCTTCACAGCAATCATTAAGATCAAGGGCAGGGGGGGTTTGAAGTGGATCATAACTGGTCTCTCACTCTCAACACTTCCCAACACTTTGATCCTTGGAATTCCTCTCATGAAGGCTATGTACAGGGATGAAGCTTCCCTTCTCCTGCCACAGATTATTTTTCTCCAGAGCATGGTCTGGTACAACTTGTTGCTGTTTCTTCATGAGTTGGATGCTGCAATTCCTGCAAGGACCATGCCTGTTGTTGCACCACCATCACAAGACACAGGTGAACACTTAGATTATGTTGATTTGCATCTTACATGGAAAGAGGATTATGTAGTATGAGAAAAATGAACAAGTACTTGAACAAATGTATACAGCTATTGATAAATTCATTATTTTTCTGCATGTATACATAGCAAATCCTAATCCAAAAATAATTTTAATTGATGTCTGATATTATATACCCATTCTTCATTTATAAATTATTCTTTTTCAGTCAACTGAAGTAATCTATGACAATCAAAGTGGGGCCTGAACCTATTTTAAATTTCTCATTTTTTTTTTCTATTCTTTTCTTTCTTTCTCTCCTCAATCAGATTCCATTTGAATACCTATTCCTCTAAAATGTAATTAAAAGTTGACAAACTATCATACTGTCAATGCATCAGATTAGTTAATCTGTGTTCTGTTATTGAAATGAAATGTCTGACCTTCCTGTTAATAGTATTGTCTCCATATATGTCTTTCACCTTAATCCTCAAATAATTTATAAATGCATTTTAACTCTTTGAATAAGAGTATTTTTGTCAAAGAGAATCATTTCATCATTGCAATTTGTGGTTAAAGGTGTTTATTATCTTAAAAGACAAACAATGCACCATAGAGTGATTCTATGAAACAAAATTTAGATACAAGCTTTGCTGTAAAAGGAATTATCATGGTTGTAGTACATTGTTATTGATGGGGTTATTTATGTATGTTGTTCCATTCTTGATTTCTGCATAAAGGAGAATCTGAGACTTCTCAGGAGATACAGTCAAAGGAAGAAGAAGAAGAACATAGAACACAGAGTAGAACGAGGATGTTGCTCATTCTTATGAAAGTGGGGAATAAATTAATCATTAATCCTAATACCTATGCAACTTTCATAGGTCTTATTTGGGCAAGCATACACTTCAGGTAAGCACACTAAAGAGTCAAATTCATATTGCTACAAATCATTCAGACTAAGATGTGAATGTTTCTTACATTTTTCATCCATTCAGTAGTTTTCATGATAGATTTATTCCTTTTTACAGTAACTAATATGAATAATGGTTTCTGATTGCTTGACAATATTCCAAATGCATAGAAAACAAACTCTTATTATAATTGCATACAATTAAGGAATAACTAATGATGATTACATAAATCTATTGCAGGTGGGGAGTGGATATGCCAGATGTTGTTAATCAGTCAATAGAAATATTGGCTAGTGGAGGTCTAGGCATGGCAACTTTCAGCTTAGGTAAGAGAAATTAGATCAATGGTTGTGAAAATAATATATCAAGAGTTGGATTATGACTTAAGAAGCCTTGTTCCCCATTCCTTGAATGAAATTTCAACAGGTCTATTTATGGCATCAAACAACAGAATCATAGCATGTGGGCCAAGGATGACATTGGTGGCAATGGGCCTGAAATTTCTTGTTGGGCCTGCTATAATGACTGTAGCCTCCATTGTGATTGGATTAAGAAGTAGAATGCTCAAAGTGGCAATTATTCAGGTGATCGTTACTTTAGAAAATTTCATAACGTTGCTTCGCTCTTTTAATTTTAGTTGACGTGGGATTTCCAACACACCTTCCTTACACCAAAACTCTTCAATTCATGCGTTGGACTATATATTTAAAGATGGTCGATAGTGGCTTGATAACAAGTGACTCGATAGGTCCAACAATCTTGTTAGAATAAGTTTTGATACAATTTTAAGAAGTGAATTTTAAACCTAACTCAAATTTACAAAATCAACTTATAAAATAAGATTTGCATTTACTTATATATTATTGAAAGACCTTATAAAATTAAAGTTAAGATAAATAATCACTAATATCAGGTGTCATTTGTAATCTTAAAACACTGAATTTTTTCCTCCTTTTCAAACGATGGAAAGGTAGTTGATATCTATTAAATGGTTTTGTATGTGCAGGCAGCTTTACCACAAGGAATTGTTCCTTTTGTTTTTGCTAGAGAGTATAATGTTCATCCAGGAATTTTAAGCACTGGGTGAGTAGAACTTCTTAGCATATTTATTTGACAACCTTTGCATATATATGGTAACACTTGTTGCTGATGTGGTGACAGGGTCTTGCTGGGAATGCTGATGGCCTTGCCTGTGGCATTGACCTACTATGTGCTCTTGTCACTCTGCTTCTGATACACTATGTTGAGTATATATATTATATACCAGAAACAATGACAAGAGTTTGCATTGGTGTAAAACTAACAATAGTTGTATATTGTCAGTGTTGATTCATATATAGTTAGAAAGAAAAAACAAGATATATTTATTACAAATTGCATGATGAAAAGAATATTTTGACTCGGTTGATTCAACAAAGAAATAAAGCATGATTGTGCTTTCATCATCTTACAAATTCAAATACCTAGAAATTAAATATACTGTAATTAAGGTTTTGATCTATCTAAATTGGATGAAGTGACTTGTCCAGTGTGTTTGAAGTAGACTGTGGACTTAGGATTATACTTTTGATGGATTGAAGTCTAAATATTTAATTTAGTTTTATTCTGAAAAATAATTTCCATGTAAACAATTTATCGCCAAAGTTATGACTAAAAGAAAATTGACCCCGAAGAGTAACCAAATTGCTAAAAGGTTCATCCACTCGAACCGATTTGTGTAACTACTGTGAACCAAAACAATACAAGTGTTATCTTTTAGGAATCAAATTATGCAGTTACTCAATATATAACATCTGTTAAAAGTGCTCAGAAAAAGTTAGAGACGAATTTTCAAAAAATCTTTATCGAATAAAATCCAAAGTTGAATAAGAGTTAGAAATTTGGAATGAAAAAATATCCGATATTTTGGAGGTGCGATAAAGATACAAGTGCAGGTAAACACAAGTATAGAAGTGATTACTTTCAACAAAATACACTTAATGGCATCTAGCTTTCTACCTTCTTTAAATTCAAAATGAATAGCTATTTTCCAATCCTCTGCTTTCGCGAATAAACTTGTCTTATATACATTGTTGGAGATAGTCTCCCCGGATAAATTCAAGTGGGAGTAATGTTATACGAAACACAATACTTCTTTTTTATTATTATGCTTAAAAATTAAACATGCAAGACGGATAAGTCCGTAATAAATTTATTGTAAATTTTTCAATTGTATTCGATTTCTGAAAAAAAAAAAAGTAAAATAAATAAACAAAAGACATGTGTCCAATTTCTACTAATAAAAAAATGCCGATGGAATTATAGATGGCCACTTGATTCATTTCTCTCTTATTTTAAATGCGGCTTTGTCGAATAAGTTTACACCATCAACAATCAATCTTACATTTAAATTTGATTAACTTCCAAAATTTGTTCCAAAAATACCTGTTATAAAAACCAAAAAACATGGAAACAGTTGCACTGCGTCTTCTCATTTTCTTTTAGTGTTCCGTTAAAGGGTTGGGAGATTAGTTTCTTTAGAAAAAAAAAAAAAAGAAAAATATGCTCATAGGGCAGGCACTTTCAAATATATTCTAGAGAAAAACAAAATTTAGAATGCAAAAATAAAAAACAATTTTCCGAACAGTAAATAAACATGGCCTTCAAACTTTCATACAATTTTTCCTCATTTGAACAAAAACAATGAGTCATTCATAAATTTAAGAAAGAAAAAAAAAAAAATACTACTACCATTGCAGCAAAGCTTGCAGCCTGATCAACCGGGGACCAATCCTCAACAAGATTAATTTTTGTGAACTTATGACCTTTAATCACTTTAATATGATAAATGCAATATAAACAACACCTTTTATATAAAAAAAGAGCAACCTTGCTCTCTTCATTGTAACGTCTTTTCGTAGAACTTCCTGATTTTGTAACTTAGAAAATATTTTTCCACGAGTTTTTATTCCGTCAATAAGAGAAGTCAGGAAACAATTTATATTCACAAAATCACAAGTGAACGTTTCTAACTTTAACAAGTCATAATAACTCACAAGCACCGTGCACCACATGTATAACTTAAAAAAGACAAGCAGTTTGGTTCATCAAAACACTGACCAAATAAAATTGATAACTCCTCAATTCTGCACTTTCATAACAAAATTCAATCTATTAATTCAATGTTAAGAACCAAACATCAAGCACGAATTTTAGATGGGTGAAATTCAGGTAATCTTTCATTAGATCACTGACATACAAGGTTCTTTCTAGCCAAAACTTTTATCACTAAAGCATCAGTAACAATATAAATTTCTCCAGCGTATGCAAAATCAATCGACACTTTGACAACTTGAAAGCATAATGAATGTTGCAAGTAAGGGGTTTGATCAACTGCAGCATGGACATTGTTTAAGGCACTGTGGCCAGATGATTGCTAACACTAGTCTAGCATGAACTCCCTAAGGAACGAAAAACCATAAGATTATGAAATTGATACAGTTTTACTTCAAAAATAAAGGACTTTTGTTTTTTGTAACTTGTCACTAACCAGAAGGCTGGGTCTCACTGGCTCTGCTTTAGATTAGATATCCTCCTCCATTTTTTCAGCTCCTATTTCTCTTACATCCTACAGATTTGATATTCTAGGATGTCTAATCTACTTAAGTTCTCATAATACCGATATCAGTGACATGCTATATAGCAATGATCAACTAGTGTCATAATGCTGAAAAGGCAAAGGGAAGATAAACCCAAGAAAACAATACCGATCACAGCATGAAAAAAGTATGGTTGAACTGGAGTAAATAGTTTAAGAATCTAAATACTTAATCCATCAGCATACCTCTCTTGTACAATGAATACATATTTTTTTCTGTGTGTTTTCTTAAAATCATACAAACTTCTGTTCTGTCCTTCTCTACTCAGAGCATCAAAATTGCTTCCTTTTGTTCCTGAAAAGCTTGTCCCGTCTTGCATAAACATAAGAAAGAGCAAGGAAAGCGGACGCAGAAACTGACACGGAACCCCAGGGAAAGGGAGGATCATTGAAGCACACAAGGGAGGCCTCTATTTCCTGCGAGGCGTGGTAGACGATGGAATGAATGGCATAGAGATCATGATCAGAAGACCTCAAGTAAAACAGAGCCGTCTCAAAATCCAAATGGGACATCGCAGAAACAGCCTTGTTCAGCTTGTACTTGAAAAAGTTCCACCTCTGCACAAACTCCACATGCTGCTTCTGCTTGAGCAGATTCTTAGCCCCACCATGAGTCTCGATGCTCTGAAGAACATCAATGGCACTGGTTATGCTGTAATTCAGCGACGTCAACAGAACATTCCTCCGGGCAGCATCCTTCTGCACAAATGACAAACTCAGCATCTCGGAAAATGGCCCAAATGGTGTCTGCCCCATACTCCATGTATAATCCACCAAAGTCTCGTTATGCTGAGGGCTCCAATTCAAATGGGTCGGTGACACCCCCCACATGCTCTGCAGAATCGACCCAACAATGGGGCGTTCAAGCTCCCTGGTCTGCGTGAACACATGCCTTCCATTGCAACTGTAATCACTCACAGTCTGCGTGTTCCTCGTCCTAACAGCAATCACCATGTCCTTGAACGCCACCGACTGATGGTACCGGTCGAGCAGCAACAGCGAAGTGTAATCCAAGTCAAAAACATACACAGGCACAACCCTACCAAAATCCTCCTCCGGCACGCCGGCCAGCTTCCTCAACTCATCACCAGAATCAGACAAAATCTGGTGCAACCGTTTCGAATCCAAGTACTCGCTCACAATCAAGGTGTAATTATCAAACAAAAACCTAGAGGTATACGAATTAATCGACCTCGCAATAGCAAACGAGCAAATCGAACACTCGGAAAACCTAATTTCGTAATTCTTAAAACTCAAACTCTGATCTCCTAACAGCAATCCATTATTGTTAAAGCTCTTCTCGATTAACTTCCAATCGAGGCCGGAGACGCCCTTGCTATCGGAATCGCTGTGGATGTGGATGAACTGGACGGTGAGGGAATTCTCGAACGGGACAGGTATCCGGAGGGAGGGAGCGAGGAAGACGTTGTAGGCGCTCCAGACGAGAGAGGCGAGGTCGGTGGCAAAGGCCTTGCTGGATTTAGGACGGCCATGGAGGGCGGCGAGGGGGTGAAACTCGCCGCGCGGGATGACGCCGTCGCCGGAGATTGCGGGGCCGTATTCGACCGGACCGGCGCGGAGGTCGATCCAGAAGTAGCGATCTCCGGAGGTGAAGAAGGTGCCGGAGCACTTGGTGACGGCAGGGGAGGAATCGCCGGGGGAGTAGGTGTAGGCGTAGGGTTTGGGATCGGAGAGGGGAGGGAGGTTAAGGAGGTAGAGGTGGACGTGATTAGGGTTAGGATTAGGGTTTTGTTTGCGGAAGTGGTCTTGGATGATGGTGTCGATGGAGGAGTGGGGGATGGTGAGGAGAGGGGAGCGGAGAGAGGAAGGGATGGAGTGAATGGTGGAGGTTAGGGTTTGGGTGAGGAGGGAGGAGAGAGAGGAGAGGGATCGGGAGGGGGTGATGTGGAGGTGGAGGGTGTGGGAGAGGGAGAGGGAGTGGGAGAGGGGGTGGGAGTCGAAGGGGGTGATGACGTGGAAGGCGGAGGGGGCGGCGGCGGAGAGGAAGTCGGAGAGGAGGGTGTGGGAGTCGGAGGGGAAGTCGCCGAGGAGGTGGAGGGAGAGGGAGATGGGGAGGGAGAGGGAGAGGACGGAGGAGGCGGAGATGTCGGAGAGGAGGGAGAGAGAGCCTTTAATGGAGGAGGGCAGGGAGAGGAAGGAGTCGTTCGAAGCCTGAGGGTCGCTGCGGGATTGCTGGCTCAGGAAAGAGTCTAGACCGATTATCGGTGCGGCGGAGGACGCAGTTGTGAGAACGAGGACCACGGCCAAGGCCCAGACGCCGACGGCGGACGCTGGCCACATCTTACGGTGGAGGACAGCTGATTGAGAAGTGTGGACTCTCAGGACTGCATTTTGGGAGGGAGTGGGAAGAAATGACTGAAGACAGTGATCTGATGGAGAGAGAGACAGAAGATTTAGTATTAATTGAATTTCTTATTAGTATTTTTGTTTTAGGAAATACATTTTTTTAAAATAATTAAACTACTATATTTTTAATTCTTAAAAATATTTAAAAAAGAAAACTTTTTAGTGTGATGGGAAGAAGAGATAAAATCATTTTGAAAAAATCCAATTGAACCATTTTGATAAATGTTTTCATTTAATCAAATTTTTTTATTCATAAAATTTCTTTTTGCAGTGTGAATGTTAGATTTTATAAACTAATTAACCATTATGTGATAATCACTTAACACTTTTTTTTTAATCATGTTAATCTAGTTTGGGAAATTAATAATTCCTTGTGGAATAAAGAGTAATTCCCTGGTCTGAATTCAGCAACAACAATGAACTCTAATCTAATAATGAATATCCGTAGCTTTTTCACAGTTGAAATGGATAACCATGCTTTACTCATAATTTTCTAATTTTAAAGAGGATTTGTTTGACTTGGATTGAAAAAATAGTAACCATAAACAAAACTGTTATCCTTAGAAAATTTTAATGAAATTAGAAATAGCAATATCCAAACTACTAAAGGCGATGATAGAATTCCTAGTTCAATATCAATAGGTACGGAAGAGAAAGATATAACACTGTGTATCATTAGATCATCGAAAGCAAAACCCCAGCTTCACATGTGGTTTCCAAGTTCAACGGTGTATAGTTCAGGATAAAGATAAAGAGCCTGTATACAACTAACTTTATCAGTCATCATCAGATACAGAGTCCCAAAATTTCGATGACAGTTCGTTTTCTAGTTTTGCAAAAGGATTTGTAGCATTGTTGAAGTCCCTGAAGCACACAACAGCACAATCTTCAGAAGAGCTAGCAGTAGTAATTCTACACCCATCTACGGCCATGGCATCACAGCCAGATCCAGCACCATCAGTTGAAGAGCAAAGCAAGGAATTTGTTTGTACACCCGTGTCCACATCCCATACATTCACGAAAGCATTTTTAGGCCCCCCACTAACTATTTTGTATGAATCCATGTACAGTAAAGTTACTTGTCCACAATGTCCATCCAACTCAGCTATGGGTTCTGGTTTTAATGATTGTTGATTTCTCCTAATATCCCAGAGCATTGCCCTGCAGCATTGAAGTTGTGGTCAGTGCCGTCCATTGAAAAATAAGACCAACTAAAAGATAACATGATGTTTCACCATGATCTTCACAGAGTAAAAACAATTAAAGAGACAAGAGTGATTCACTAATTTAGATGATTGGCAACAACAGCAAAGTTTCTTCTCTCAAAATAGTAATTGATCATACCTGCCATCACCACCTGTGCATACTAAATATTTTGAAGGAACGGCATCAAATGAATACAACTTTGGTTGATGTACAGCTGCTGTGACAACTTTCTGCATTGTCCTTAAATCAATTGCAGTGACAGAGGAACCAGCCGCCACATATAATAGTGATTCATGACATTTCATGTTTACAGGTGTACCAGGAACAGAAGTCATGCCCACACAACAGGAGGCACGAACAGCAGATGTAGCAGTACCAGTATCCCAAACCCTCACCTATTAAGATTTAAAAGCTCCAATATTGTAAAAGAATAGCCAAATTCGAAAAAGGTATTAAGATTTTATTTTGATTCATTAAAAATATTTACCACTGCCACTGAACCATACAATGTCATCTATTTTAAAACTGTCAGCTTCAAAAAGAAATCTAAAAACATGGATTATAGGTTTAAAACCTAACCTTAGTTACTATAACAATTTGCACTTTTTCTTTAACTGCCACTGTAAACTAAACAAAAAAAATCACCCATTGCACCAGATTGAAACTTAAATTGCTAAGAGGCATAATATTTTAGCAAATTTAGATCAACAACTTAAAAAGAAGCACAAGGCACAAGGCAATGAATTTGATATACTAGCAATCAAATAGCTTTTGAATAAAAGTCTCCACTATTTTGTCTTTTCAGTTTTTTTTTTTTTTTTTCCTTTCATAAGCCAGTATCATGCATAAAAATGTTCAACTAGTTCAAATAGTCGGTACTTATCACACCTAAGGAAGAAAACACAAGATCTTGGTTAGCTTGATAGCTTCTAATATTAAGAAAACTATTTTTTAAGTTATGTATTTCAGGTAAGCTTTTTTCCATTTAGTTTTTACAGCAGATACCATTGCATCCATACATGTCGACTGTTACCATACTGATTTTTGATAAATATATGACACAATATGTTATGTTTATCCTTTAGGAAACCAAGGTAATTAACAAAGAGTAAATCAAATCCATACACAAGTAAATTAACATTGACAACATAAAAGACATGAATAAAAAGATTACCTTAGAATCTCTTGAGATGGTCGCCAAAAGTGAAGTTTTGTGCCTGAAAAATGAGGGCATGAAGAATCCATATTATAGCTAAAGATGACTAATATGAACACCTTTACTTACTTTATCTTAAGGAAATAACAGTAGTAATGGTGAATACAAGCATCTGCGATTTCAACACTTACAGTTGAACTAAATGCGCAAATTATCTCACGAACTTTTTCCCCCAACTTAAGCATAGCAGTATAAGTTGGTAACTATAAATAATAAAAAAAAACTAACCACTAAAAACATGTTCGATATAACCAAATTATTTTCTCTCAAGTGCTTAAGTGATTCTAATATACAATTACAAAATATGTTAATAAAAGATAAAGAAGTGATAAAAATAAGAATTTATCACAACATCATCGAACACATAAATTCCCAGTACCCTCGGTAGGTTAGGATCCTAGAACAATTAAATCAGCTAAATGTGTTACCATTTACAACAACACCACCCTTTATCACAGAGCGGGACATAAAATGTATGTCCATGTCATGAAGATCGACAAATTTTATTTTGGTCATTGACAACTGTGTTACAGTTAAATTCTAAAGCTGATTTTAACAAACATGAAAGTTAAATCAGTTGAACTGCATCACTACAAGTTAATCAGGCAGAACATACAGGTGAAAATTATAAGAGTCCTCAGTATTCAACTTAAACCAACCATGCATCTCTAAATCAAAGTATATTTTACAAGCTCAGACATAAATAAACAGAAAGTAAATGCAAATGAATTTCTATAAAATAACCCTCCCTTCGATACAAGAATTATAATACATTGAACATGACATATATTAATTATGTAAAAAACTAAGTTCCATGAAAATAAAAATAAAATGCATAAAAATTGACATGACATCTTACTAGAATACTGTGATTAACTTACCAACATGAGACCCCATAGTTCACTAGTCTGACACAAAACCAAGGAAAGAAAAGCATAGTAACAGTGAATACCAAAATATATCAACTCGTACCCAGCAATGGACATTATATTTACAGGTTTTTCATGCCCATAAAGTGTAGCCTTCAAAGCACGTTGTCCTCGTCCCCCACTAGAGCTAAGAGACCATAGTCGAACAGTACCATCTTCTCCTCCACTTGCTAATACTTTGTTGCTACCCTCACCCAACAATTTATTTGACAGTGACAAAACAGGACCGTTGTGGCCTCTAAAGCACCTCAGGCTTGAACCCTACAACAAGGAAAAGATGAAAAACACTATCAGCGTAAAAGTAGGCTTGAACCCTACAACAAGAAAAAGAATAAGAATAACTTGCCTTGACAGCGTCAAGGTTCATCTTGCTAAATGAAAATAGTGTTTCTAGGAGCAAGCGTAAGTGTTCAAATTGTGGTACTTTGTTTATTGGTAGAACCCAGAACATACTAGAAATAGAACACAAGGGAAAGAAAATTGAATTGCAACATAAAACAACTTCAAGTATTTGTTTATATTTATTTTACTTTTGATCCCACAGTACACATAAAGATGGATATGCATACTTACCACAGATATCCTTATTCAAGTTCTTTATCAAGTATTATAAGGGAAAATTATAATATTTTCATCCTTTCATTTTCACTCTCCATTCTCCTTTCCCACTGGGAACACCCCAAGCATGTGGAATAACAGGAATAAGAACGTTGATATACATCTGGGGACCTATAAAATGTTGCTTAAATTATATGATACCTTCCACCACAGGCGGATGGAGTGATCGCAGCTGGAGGTAACTAAAACACTTTGCTCCCCTAGTGTTTTGCCTCGAAATAACGAAGTCACTTCATTAAGGGGAAACAACCTGCAGTTTGATTACTTTAATTCAGCTTAAGCCAATTCGCCCCAAAGTCCATGGAACTATATAATAATTCTAGGAGGGAAAATATCTAACTTCGAAAATCAAAATAATAGATAATAATTCTAGGAATATCGTTACCAAACAACAAACCATTCAAATGATTTTATGAAGCAAGTAAAGCTAATTTACTAACGACTACAGTCATATCTCACTAGGTAAGATCAACGGAATATTATTCACTGTGAGATCCCTCTTACCAATTTCCTCCAATGCCCTTTCTGGTCTCCTACACATTTTACAAGGCTAAAAAACCTACAATCTACTCCTCAAAGATGATTTCAGTTCCCTTATTTGCACATGTCCAAATCACCTCAACTGATTGTGTCATGTTTTCCTCAATCTATGTCATATTCTAAGCTGAACAGCACCATGTGATTCATGCAGTCAACCTCACCTAGTGGGACTTTGGCCTCCCATAAAAGCCAACTCCCTATCAATCTTCTACAATCCTTCACACTCAATCATATATCTTTTCTAAAACTAAATAAAAGTTTCTTCTTATGCTTTGGTACCTATCATCGTCCCCATTAGAAAATATTTCCAGGCATAAAACCAAATTGGTTCTTGAAAGTCCTAGTCTCTCTCTTAATCTAGGCTCCAAAAATAAGTTAATTCACCGAAAGTCAGAAAGAAGAAAAAGGATTGAACCACTGATATTTGTCAAAAATACATGTTCTTGAATATAGGCACTTAAATCTTGTAAAGTTGAATATCTTTGCGTAGAAAGAACTCTTATCATTGTTGGATACTAGAAACACTTGCAGTCAAAGAAGTTATTTCAAATTTGAATTTTTGTTTTACATATGTGTGCAGCAGGAGAAATCCAAGTCAGCTAGCGTAAAAGAGCTAGCACAGGAAGGATCCACTACGGGTGGCAAAACGGGCTAGCCCAGCCCGTTTTGGCTCACCCGCTGCTGGCACACCAAAAACAGGACAGGGTGGGTATTTTGATGCTAATTGGACAAGATCTCCTATGGATAGATACTTCACTACAGGGCATTGTGTTCTCATTGAAGGAAACATTATTTCTTGGAAAAGCTAAAAAAAGAAAATATGGTTGTCCGATCTAGTGCTGAAGTTGAATATAGGGCAATGGTGTCTCTCACTTTTGAACTTGTATGGATAAAACAATTTCTTCAAGAATTAAAATTCAAATGAAGATGTATCGTGATAACCAAGCTACTCTCCACATTGCTTCCAATCCAATGTTGCATTAGAGGACTAAACACATAATATTTGTGAAAAGTTGTTGTCCAAGGAAATTTGTACTGAGTTTGGTGGATCCAATGACCAACTTGTTGATGTGTCAACAAAATCCTTAAGGGAACCTCGAATTGAATTTATTTGTTCTAAGCTTGGTACATACAATTTGTATGCTCAAGCTTGAGCAGGAGAGGTATTAAATATAGGTAGTTTAGTAGTTGTATTGGAAAACTGCTATATGTTGTACCTATGAGCTATTTACTTATTAACATTAATTACCTAGATATTCCTGATGTAATTTTCTTCCATAAATAACAAAGATCAGCTGAGAGATAATCAATCTCTTAAGCTTTTTTTCTCATATTTTCAGTCTTAAGTCTTGGTTTTGGATTTGGAATGTTATTGGAAAATATATTCCTTTTCTGAATTAAGGAGTTGATCCTTTAAGCTATACTTATTTTGTTCTTAATGCAGGGATAAACAAAATAATCAAGGAATTTATTTAATGTTGTTAGATTCTTAGGTGACCAAGAATAAAGAATTAACTTGCTTTATTATTGTAGAACATAGGAAGCTGAATAAATAATTATATGTATGAGCAAGAAGTGCATCAGTATTCAAGTACAATTCAATCCCAACTCTTATCATATCTGAAGTTTACCACCATCTTATCCTCTTAATATTCATAAAACTGGTGCTTGGACTTTGTGTACTATCATGCAGAATGTAATTTCTATGCAAGTTTTAGGTAAGGAATCAATAAGTGAGAAGGTGATTTACAAGGAAATAGACTTGCTTCCATGATAGAAACTAATTTAAACACGTAACAAAACTAATAGAAAAACTAAAAGAAAAAAGCAACAAAGGTTACCTAATTTACCTCATACAAGTGATTCTTGCTTTATGATCACTTAAGTCGTGGAAAAAATCTGTTGTTCCTTCTAGATAGCCATCCAAATCTATCATTTTCACAAGTGAACCCTGCTCACCACACCACACCCGATAATTCAGCAGAGAGCAAAATTGTGAAGATCGGAAAATGCTCAATTCTTGAACTACAAATACACAAGTTTCATTCACTCAGAAGTACCTAAGCATACTTTGAGGTAATTTTTCACATGTATTCCATATTAAGGAATCAATTTGGTATAAAAATTAATTGAGTACACTAGGTAGCTTGTGCTTTGGATAGACAAAACCACTAAAGTTTGTTTTACTAATTTACGTTTAGAATATAAAAACATTCAAACATAAATCACTTTACTTCAAAACCATTTAAAAACAAAACCAATCTCTTGACATCAAATTTAATTACTCATTTGGTCAGTATACCTACACAATCTTCCTGTTTTAATACTTAAACCTAGAAACTACTCATTTTAGTCTCTACACGTACACATTTTTAACTGGTTAAGGCTTAGGGTGGTGTAACATGCATTATAAAAGCTGTACGGTTTTATTAGTCCCAACTAAAACGAATTAAATATTGTGCTAATATAAGAACCAAACAAGTAATTAAATTACATTCAAAATCAATTTTGACACAGAAGCTAACCTGTGAGAAGAAAAGATTATTTTTGCTGAGGAGCAAGTGGTTGCAAGGCTTAGCCTGTTCGCGAAACTCGAGAAGGAAGGGATCGAGAAACTTGAATTGTCGCAACGCGGCGTATCTGGCCAGATACACCTCCCTCGCGCCGTTTCCACTCGAATGGAAAGGAAATTGCTGGTGCCACTGCTCGCTGCGACATTCCGTTTCAATTCGGTAATTCAATAACAGAAAGCGAAGTGAGAAGAATCGAAGCGAATTGAAGGAGAAGGTATTGTGACCTGAAGAAGCGTTGCCAAATGGAATCGGAATAGGCGAGGCGTTTGAGAGCGGAGGATGCCATAGCCAAATTGCAAACGTCGCGGAGGCTCAGGTAGGTGGCGCAGTGAACCATGGAGTCCTCGTCCAGATCGGTTATCACCGTTTCCGGCGGCTTCGCCGGCGACCGCAATGGCTCCGCCATTAAACCCTAGAACCTGAAAGTTGGGATATGATCGGAGAAAGCGAAACTGAAATGGAAAATGTTCACGTGAATAACATTGGCATCACGTAGTTATCATTTCAAATATTCATGACAACAGAGAAAATAGAGAAGAAAAAATTCAAAAAGATTAACTAAATTAATTAAGATGTAGGGTTTTACTTTATAATTATAAGAGGTGTGCTCAGGAAGCCATTTCTCATACATTTTTTTTTTTATTACTACTAAATAATTTATTCCAAATTTATTTTATGAAACAAAATTTAAGAAGTAACAAACTATTCACAATTTCTATATATTTTTTTGAAGACTTTGATAAAACATAATCTTTTATTTTTAAGGATTAATTGCTTATAAAAATGAATTAAAGGACTTTAAACAACTCTAAGTGAAAGTAGAAGATCTTCAAAAGCTGGATTAATTTTTTAAAGTGTTTTCACTAATTAATAAGTTAATAGATAGGAACGAGCTTATTAGATTAAAATTGTTTACTAATTTAATTAATAAATGTAAAATGATAAAAAATAATAATGTAATTATATAATTAAAATTTTTATTTTTAGACAAAAATATATTATGTAATCATATTTTTAATTTTTTAAAATAATTAAATTCCTACTGAACTTTTTATTACTTCTGTTTATTTTTTAAAAGTTAGGTTTTTTAGTTGGACAAAAATCATTTTATTTTATTGTAATCACATGCTGTAATAAGTATCAATAAAATTTAAATTTTTTCAATTTCTCAATTTAAAATATTGTTCCATTGGATTTGTTTTCTACAATTTTTATTACGTGTAATTTTCATATAATGAAAAATTAGTTATTTGTCATGTAACATTGTATAATGAAAAATTAGTTACTTCAGTTGAATTTGTTTTATTTGAACTACGTACAAAATTAAAAAAAAATAATAAATATTAATAAGTACAATAATTAGTTGTCACTATAAATTTGAATTAAATAATAATATGTAAAGAATATAAGAAGAAAATGTATTAAAATATAAAAGATATTAATAGAAGAAAATTATTTGTATTTAGAATCTTTGAAGTGGCATAGGGATATAGAACTTAAAGAATCTTATACTTTTTCCACAAGCAATTCAGTTGAAAAGAATGAAAATTAAATTCTAATAGAACAGTAACATTGCTATCTACACTACTTACAGTTGTTATCGGCCCATATAATCTGAGTTTTCTTATGGGCTTAAAGTCTTGTGTTTTTTTTCTCTTTCTTTGTTCTTATGCATATATAACATTCAACGTGTATTATTATAATCTCTAATAGAAGAATAATGTTCTAAGATTTTTCGGTAAGATTTGACACTAATATACGAAAAACAAATTATTTGTGACCCAAAACTTTAAGACGAAGGATTTTTTTTATATATATTTTTTATTTTTACTCAAGATTTTGTATTCACACTTGACTTAAATATATATATATATATAAAATTATATTAGTGAAAAAAAGCTTGTCAAGATAATCAAATCAATTATTTAAATTTATTATTATTATTATTTATATTTTTCAACTATTTTAAAGTTTCAAACCAACCCATACATTTTGTTTATGAATTTTATTTATTTTAACCTTTTTTCCTTAAAACTTGAAGCGAGGGATTTATGGTGTTGATTTTAGATTTTACTCGCTTAAACAAAAAGAATTTCTACATAATCAAGAATGACTAATAAGTATAATTTAATAACACATAATGAGATCCATATCATGAGAATCCAAATTAATTAAATCTGAAATTAAATCATTTCTTTAAAAATTAAATCTGAAATCCAAATTAATCAATAACCTTTTTTCCAACTTGGGTCGATTTTCAATTGGTTCAATCTTGAATTAATTATGTTCAATGTTGGTTGGTTGCGTTAGTACATTGAATTATAAGTATCAACTAGAATTGGAACTTGGCAGGGTAGATGGGTCATTCCACAACATGAGCGTGGACCATTACCGTGATTCAATACATTTTATGTGATTAGGCTATAATTTGAACTAATTTGAGGTTCACAAAAAATGTTTATGAAGTCTTAATTTTCAACTTTATTTCATACACCCAAAATAGATAATCAAAACTTTCACCTAATGGTTTCCTTTCCAAGATTAAAAGAAAGACTTTACTCTAAAATTTTTGAAGAGAAAATGATATATATATATATATATATATATATATATATATATAT
>Ga0099824_1004771_pt1 | contig 19395 bp, 9 predicted proteins | sample SiratrowhiteBW_FD_76837 | JGI IMG/M metagenome (GOLD analysis project Ga0099824, IMG submission 76837) | Root nodule microbial communities of legume samples collected from California, USA - Siratro white BW | ecosystem: Host-associated > Plants > Roots > Nodule | place: USA: California... | reverse complement strand
ATATATATATATATATATTTTATAATATATATATATATATATATATATATATATATATATATATATATATCTTAATTTTAAGGAAAAATATGTCTTAATTTTAATGTTTTGGTGAGTCCAAAAGTTTAAGTTATTTAGAAGTGAAAACCAATAATAGTTTATAAACATTATCCTTATTTATCAATGATATATATAGATGATTTGAAATAACAATATTAATGGTGCTATAAGAGAAAAAACATGATGGTTTAAGTCATGCTAATCCTATATATTTTGATTGAGAAAATTCTTCTTTTATCTTAAAAATCCAACTTCGTCTAAAAGTTAAGATAGAGAATGATTTATAAATATAATTTTCTTTATAATAAAATCACAAGAAAGTAATTGAGTTAAAAAAAAAAATATTGAATATTTTGATTGAATCTAATAATACTATTTAATAAAAGTAGAATTTTAGTTTCTTAATATATCTTTATTATTGTTTTTATCTAATGTTATCACAACAAAAATAATGATTATTTTTTTTCTAGTGTGAGTATTCACCATCTCCTTCCCTACATTATTAAGTCTAATATTTGCTTAATTTTCATTCATAGTTATGATTTCTAGGATGATTTGTCTTTAGTCTCTATTCATTTTATTTAGTGTTAATTATATCTTTTTAACCTAATGATTTATATTAAATTTCTTAACAGATTATTGAAATTTACTTATTAAAGAAATTTAATTATCATAATTTACTATTACATGTAAGAATATTGTAGATTTACTAAAAATTGAAGTTAGACCTAAAGAGATTGAGCTTAAAACACATCCCAATATATTCATGTGTTTGATCAATCTTATGGGACAATATTTTTAATAGAGTATGTAAATATAAAATGAATTCTTACTTAAAGTAAAATCTGATTAAAACTTAAGTATAAACTTAGATAGCATATTAACAAGAAGATTCATAAATACCTTCCTCTTATGTTTTATCTGAATTGAAAAATGAATTTAAATTGATTTTAGATAATAAAAATATTTGAAAAATTAGATTATTTAGATAAAAAAAGATGGTAAGAAATTAAGAAAAAAAATTATAAAAATTTACTAGTAAAGTGATAGATGTGGTTGATAAAACAATTTTTTTAATATTATGTTATATTATATAAGTAATTATATTTATTTTATAATAATATAAATATTAACATTAATAAATTTATAATAAAAACTAAATATATAAAAAAAATATAATATATGTTTAATATAATAATTATATCTGTACATTTAAAATATTTATTATAGTATATGTTTATTATATAATAAATACTTTATGATATTTAATGAAATTATATTGATTATACCTTTGATAGTGAATCTTCTAGTCCATGGGAAGAAAAGAAACTTTCAATTTTTTTTATCTTTTTATAAATTTAATTAATTTTTTATTCTTCAATAATCCAACTTCCTCTGTATTCTTATACTCTTCATATGCTAAAATCAGATGTTGGAAGTAACCTCATTATTGTTGAATTTCCTCCATACATAAATTGGATTTATTATATTTAACACTATAAAAAATTAAATTTAAACAAATTTAAAATAATCAAACAACCTAAACATAGTTTAAAATAAATTTTAATTTCATAACTTGAACACTTATTTTTATGATAATTTAAAATTAATTTCATGGTAATTGAATTATAAATTGGTATAAATGCTTGAAGACACAGGTCATCTAAAAGCAGCACCGTTTTGAATACTTTGTATACAGGAAAACGCGGCGAAAGACAACAAAAACCGATAAAATTCAAACCTTAAACCCAAACCGACCTTTCTCTCCTAATTTCATCCTTTCGAACCAGAACACCTCACCGCGGGTTTCCCTCCTCTCCGACAGTGTTAGGGTTTCCCTCTTCGTTCTAACCTTTAACCTTTGCTTATTTTTTATCTGAATAATTCGCAACATTCTGCAAGTAAAATTCAACACACGCTTAGAAAATTTAAATTTAAACTAGCGTAGCATGGACTTGGAAGAGGAACATGAGTACGAGGAGGTAATGGTGGAGGAGGAAGATGACGAGAACGAGATCACGCAGGAAGACGCGTGGGCCGTTATCTCGGCGTACTTCGAAGAGAAAGGCCTCGTTCGTCAGCAGCTCGATTCCTTCGACGAGTTCATCCAAAACACCATGCAGGAAATCGTCGACGAGTCTGCTGACATTGAAATTCGACCCGAGTCTCAGCACAATCCCGGCCACCAATCCGATTTCGCAGAGGTATTTTCCTTCTCCTTCCTTTTGCTTTCCCTTCTGTTCTATTGTGCACTGTTTATTAGGTGATAAGCACCCAGGTACCAGCTTTTAAGGTGGGTTCCAACTGCTTGGGTGCGTATCAATTGGTATCAGATGGTATCAGAAAGGCTTCTTACCAACGAGGAAGTGGAGTTAAGTGTCTCAGGGTGAAGAAGTTGAGTGAAGTGTCACTCAGTGAAGAAATTGAGTATAGTGACACTAAGTGAAGAAATTGAGTAAAAAGTCACGGAGTTAGGAAGTTGAGTAAAGTGTCCCTAAATGAAATGTCAAGAGTTGAGACGAGTTAGGTGGTACTACTATAGTGACTTGGGTACTACACAATGCCTTAGTCCTGCATTGTGTAGTGTTTAAAAGTGTTTGGTTCTCTTTCCTTAATACCTTCGTGTGCTCGGTTCTCTTCCCTAAACAACTAGCCTTTTAAGGCTGGATTCCCTAATACTTGAGTCTTATCATTAGGTTGCGTTGAATGCTGAAAAATGGATACTTGGTTCACTTTGCTGCCATGCAAATGCTATATCACCTTGTTTTAGATGACAGTTTTATTGTTGGAGCTTAAGCATGTAGTTTTCTTTCATTGACAATTATATTTTATTTAGGTTAACTACTGAGGAAAAAATAGAATGCTGACAGAACATACCGGGAATTGTTTCTGCCTTTCGTATCCAAATTAATGATCATTGTTATTGATCCTGATACCTATACATCTAGCATATTCTTTTCTTAGGTATCCATGTAAGATACTGTAGATGAAATTTTAGACGCATCTCCATAATTCATGTGTTATTAGACGTGAAGGTAATAGAAATTAGATAAAATAATTGCGTGTAGTTGTAATAGGTGATTAGATGAATGCAATTTTCAACGTTTTTAGGGATATAGATAACTTTTTCTGTGACCCATGTCCTATTAAAATAATTGTACATAGTTGTAAATAGTGATAAGATGATTAACAATAATGATGAGTTCATTCAAATGTGATTTTTTGCAGACTATTTATAAAATCAGTTTCGGTCAGATTTACTTGAGTAAGCCTATGATGACGGAGTCTGATGGAGAAACTGCCACGTTGTTTCCCAAGGCTGCTAGGTTAAGGAACCTCACGTATTCAGCTCCTTTGTATGTTGATGTCTCTAAGAGGGTTATAAAGAAGGGGCATGATGGTGAAGAGGTCACTGAGACTCAGGATTTTACCAAAGTTTTCATTGGCAAGGTGTCTCTTGATTTGGATAATTTGAATTTTGATATTCACTGACTAAGCCCAATGACTGATTAGTGATTACTCTTTTTCTTTTTGTTGTTATTTAATGGTAGGTTCCTATAATGCTTCGGTCTAGTTACTGCACATTATACCAGAATTCAGAGAAGGATTTGACTGAGCTTGGGGAATGTCCGTATGATCAAGGTGGGTATTTCATTATTAATGGGAGTGAGAAAGTTCTGATTGCTCAGGAGAAGATGAGCACCAACCATGTCTATGTCTTTAAGAAGAGGCAGCCAAACAAGTATGCCTATGTGGCTGAAGTTCGGTCCATGGCAGAGTCACAGAACAGACCACCCAGTACTATGTTTGTGCGCATGCTCTCTCGGGCTAGTTCCAAAGGGGTAATGTTAATTTTGCAATTTAGACTTTTCTGGCAAGTTGTTCTCCGTGATTGTGTTTTATGCAAGGTCGGAGTTTATGAATTTTACCATTTCAGGGTTCTTCAGGACAATATATACGCGCCACTCTTCCTTACATTCGAACTGAAATTCCCATCATTATTGTGTTTCGAGCATTGGGGTTTGTTGCTGATAAAGATATATTAGAGCATATATGCTATGACTTTTCGGATACTCAAATGATGGAGTTGCTACGTCCTTCTCTGGAAGAAGCTTTTGTAATTCAAAATCAACAGGTGAGTTAGCTAGTTTTATATATTATTTGCTTGCAGCCACAGTGGTGCTTGCTTATCTAGTCTAGAATTTACAGTAATTTAGCGAGATCATTATACAGTCCCATCCTATCCCATTTCAGTATCTGAATTGTTCTTCACTTGTTCAGGAGATTGGTCTTTTTTTTCTTGAATTGTATATTTAACGTTGCTTAGGTTCCTAACAATATTAAAAAAAAAAACAAAAAGAATCTCTGAAGAGTTTGTGTGTTGTTGTGAATTGTGTGTGATTAAACACACAAATAAATCCTTTATTTCTAATCTTTCAAAGTGCAGTATAGGGAAACCTAATAGTGACTAATAATGGAGAATATCCCTAATTATTAGTTGTACACATTTCCCTAGTTACTAAGATCAAATTATATCTTTAGCACTCTCGTTAAAGTTGGGGTATATGTGTCATATGAGCCAAGCTTGTTACAAATGTGGTCAATACAAGAGCTTTTCAGGGATTTAGTTAGCATGTTTGCAAGTTGGTTTGTGGAGTTGACGAAGTTAGTTATTATTTATCCTGAGAGCACCTTCTCTCACAAAATGACGATCAATTTCTCTATGTTTAGTCTGCTCATAGAAGATTGGGTTTGATGCAATGTGAATGTCGACGTCATTGTCATATATTAGTCAAGTATCCTGTGTTCCTCCAAATTTTAACTAATGGAGAGGTTGCTTAAGACATGTACACTCGCATGTAGTTGTTGTAGCACGATACTCAACATCTACACTGTATCTAAAATTTGTTGTCTGCTTCTTGCACCAAGAAATTAAGTTCCCACCAATGAGAAGGCAATATTCAGAAGTAGAGCTATCTAATGGTGATCTAGCCCGATCAACATCAGAAGAACAATAAACAATTTTGAAATTTCCTTTATTTGCAAATATTAAACCATGATTTGATGCATTCTTGATGTATCAAAGGATGCATATCAACATTCCAATGACTATCACATGGGGCCTTTTGGAATTGGCTAACAACACTAACTCTGTATGTGATTTTTGGTCTAGTACCAATGAGGTAATTAAGTTTTCCTACTAAACAATGATATCTTATAGGGTCTTTCAATGTCTAACCCTAGTCCAGAAGAAGCTTCAAATAAGGATCTAGACTATCGTTGAGATGACAATCAATCGCACCAGTCTTAGTCAAAATGTCGAAGTCATACTTTTGTTGAGAAATGACAATGCTAGATGAGTATCGTGCAATTTTGATGCCAAGGAAGTACTTGAGTGGATTCAAGTCCTTCGTCTGAAGCTGTTGTGAAGGTGAGACTTTAGTCAAAGATTGCCATTAGTGTCATCGCAAATGATGACAATGTCATTAATATATACAGTAAGATAGATGCACATGCTAAACGAAGAATGAAGTGAATGCACCAAGTGATCAACTTCAGAACTATTCATGTTAAACTCAAGCAAGGTTGAGCTAAAATGAATGAACCAAGCCCAAGGAAATTGCTTTAAGTCGTAGAGTGATTGATGAGCCCAAACCGTAAAAGTTTCACCACAATCCATGCAAAAAAAGTCAAAGTATAATCCTTAGCTACCAGACGAGCTTTATAATGATCAATTGTACCATTGGTGTCATCTTTCACTCTATAGACCAAGCAACACCCAACAATGGTTTTGTTGGGATGCAAGGAACAAGCTCCCATGTTTTGATAGCGTCGAAAGCAACCACCTTTGCTAGCTTTGTCTGTTGCCAACTCTGGTTAGCCATGGCTTCACTTATAGATTTATAAATAAATATACACAAAATCCAAAGAAGAGATAAAAGAAAAATTAGGAAGGAGATAAAAAGTCACAATTCAGAGCAAAGGCATATAAAGAGTTACGATTACGAGTTTACTAAATACCTTTGTGAGTTGCAATGGGAGGTTCAGGTGTAGGCGACATTGGTTGAAGAGTAGTTGCAGCACGAGATGATGTTGGAGGATCAATTGGTGACACTTTCGATGGTGCCCGTGTCCATAAGTGGTATGCAAGAAATGGAGGCGGAATAAGAGCAACTGCAGGTGTTTAGATGGTTTTTGTGCCAATACCATTTTGTTGTGGTATGTGGGCACCTGATGTTTTGATGAAGAATCACCTTGGTGTAGAAAACACCAAAACTGGGAAGACAAATATTTCTTGCATCATCAATTTGAAATTTTTTAATATTGGAGCCAAATCAATATGCAATTTCATCAGAAAAAGCTTTGAAAAGTAGAGAAAACATCAAAACGATTCTTCATTAGAAAAACCCAAATACAACAATAGAAATTGTCTATAAAAGTGATGTAAAAATTTTCTAGTGTGGTTTAGACATGACTACGACCCCAAATATTAGAGTTAACTAGAGCAAAAGGTGACACAACACCCTTATTGAAGTGATGACCATAACTGGTATGAGTATGTTTACGTAGTCGACATGACTTACACTAAAAAGGCTTTGTATCATGTAAGATGTTTTCTAATGACAAGAAAAGTGATAGACAAATAACGCTTTCAAGGACCATTTTAAATTTTAATACTTTCAAGGACTAAAGTGGTTGTTTACCCAAATTCTTTCCTTTTATGCATTCAATATGTTTTCTTTTACTGTACACTCTTTCTGTATGCTGTCAAATGATTTTGCGGTGAGATGGTTATTTATTTTTAATTTCATTTTCAGATGACTGAAATCTGGCATTATTAGTGAATTATGGATGATTATTTATTTTTAGTTTCAGATTATTCAAAACTTTTACTATTAGTGGAATATGGTGGCATTTGATACACTATTTTACACTTCATGTACCTAGCATTAGGTAATTTGGTTTTAATTTCTAATACACTTATCTCAACTGCAGGTTGCACTTGACTACATTGGGAAAAGGGGAGCCACTGTTGGTGTAACCAAGGAAAAGAGAATTAAGTGAGTTTAGTTGGATTTTGTAAAACCTGCATCCTTTATTGAGTTAGGGTTACACTTGTATCATAATCTGCAGGTATGCTAAGGAGATCCTTCAAAAGGAGATGCTCCCTCATGTTGGCATTGAAGAATATTGTGAGACCAAGAAAGCTTACTATTTTGGGTAAGTTTATTCTTTTTCAGATACTGTGTTTTCATTTTGATGACGTGGTGAGTATTTATTACACTGTCATTGCCCTACAGATATATTATTCACCGGCTACTACTATGTGCACTTGGGCGGAGAGCTGAGGATGATAGGGATCATTACGGAAACAAGAGGCTGGATCTAGCTGGTCCTTTACTTGGTGGTCTTTTTAGAATGGTCTGTTTCTGATATTACCCTATTTCATTTGTCTTTTTGCATAGTAACTTTCTGATTAGTCAATTCCTGACCACTGGAACTTGTGCTGCAGCTATTCAGAAAGCTAACAAGAGATGTCAGGGCATATGTACAGAAGGTTTGTTCAGACTTCAAGTTACTCCTATTGCTGTATTCATTTTGCATTGCCTAAACCTTTGTACCCCATGAATGTTGTAGTGTGTTGATAACGGGAAAGATGTTAATCTGCAATTTGCTATCAAAGCAAAAACCATCACAAGTGGACTTAAATACTCACTTGCTACTGGTAATTGGGGGCAAGCAAATGCTGCAGGGACTAGAGCTGGAGTTTCACAGGTATGATTCAAGTAATTGTTTTGCTATGTCTTCTATATAGAAGAAATAAGACTGATCATTTTGATCTTCTGCTTCAGGTGCTGAATCGTTTAACCTATGCATCCACTCTATCTCACTTGCGAAGACTGAATTCCCCAATAGGGCGTGAAGGTAATCTTTCTTGGTTATTCAAGCATGATCCAGCCTACAGTTTTTTCCTCTCCGCGTGTACATTGTTTGTGTAAATTAATACTGTAAAGTAGGTATTGTTTTGTCAGTTATTTCTGTAGATTCACTCAGATTATGCACTATTGCAATACTGCTTGTCTATCTAAGTTGTAATTAATACTTTAATTTTTACCATTCCAGGGAAGTTGGCCAAACCAAGACAGCTGCATAATTCACAATGGGGAATGATGTGTCCAGCAGAAACACCCGAAGGACAAGTGTGTATTTTGCTTTCTAAGCATACTTCTATATTATTACTTGTTGGAACTCATCTTTCTAGAGTGTGATTTGGCTATTATATAGGCCTGTGGACTGGTGAAGAATCTGGCATTGATGGTCTACATAACAGTTGGTTCAGCTGCATATCCTATTCTAGAGTTTTTGGAAGAATGGGGCACAGAGAATTTTGAGGTTGATGGCCTTCCTGCGTAAAGTTACTTTGTTTCTCTATCGAGTCCTTATGATTTGTATGCTTAAATTTGTCTGTTCTCCATCCGCATAGGAAATTTCTCCTGCAGTGATTCCCCAAGGAACAAAAATTTTTGTAAATGGTTCCTGGATGGGTATCCATCGTGATCCTGATATGTTGGTGAGAACATTAAGAAAGCTGAGGCGACGGGTAACTATAATTTCACTTTTGATTTTTTTGGACTACCTATTTTTTTTTTGGATTGAATCTGTCGGCAAATAGCAACCTCCTTCTTAAAAGAAGATAGCATGATATAGTAATAGTAGGTACGATATGATAACGGTGGCATGATTTTCCATCTCCAATATTATGGGCCTGAATAATCGATCCAAAAACTAGCCAGATGCTGCTACTTATTTTGAAATTCTACATGTGTTTGTACGAGTATTCATTGTATTATTTCTCAAATTTATATTCTCCTTTATTGTATCACTTATGAGGGCATTAGGAATATAAATACATGAGCCTGCTGATTATTTTAGAAAATATGGACAGCTTATTCTAAGGAGTCAAATCCCTGTGATTATGGGATTGTTTCTAAATACATAACCCTAGTATTAAGAGCAAGATATGGCTGCAATAAAGAATAAAATTACAGCAAGGGTAAAATATAAAACTTATACGAGAAATATAGTTTTGACATTACTTTCAAAGGAGGCCGTAGTATGAGTCTTTGAAATAGTTGGTTTACTGATAACTTCATGATAGAGCCATCTGAATATCCATTATTTACTTTCTTTTGGGATTTGATTGATTAAAGTTGCTTAGATGTTTTAATTGTGGTATGATGCTGATGGCTCTCGTGGTTCAGGTTGATGTTAACACTGAAGTTGGGGTTGTCAGAGACATCCGTCTTAAAGAGTTGCGTATATATACAGATTATGGTCGTTGCAGTCGTCCTTTATTCATTGTGGATAGGCAAAGGCTTCTCATAAAGAAGAAGGATATTCATGCTTTACAACAGAGGGTTAGCCAGCTTAAACTTAGTGTATCTTTGAGTTGACATTGTTTCAGTAATTGCTTTACTCGTCATTCAATTTCTTCAGGAATCCCCTGAAGAGGGTGGATGGCATGATCTAGTGTCCAAGGGCTTTGTAGAATATATTGACACGGAAGAAGAAGAGACTACAATGATTTCCATGACAATTAATGTTAGTATTATAATTCTGGATTTGAAAAATGTACAACCTTTGTTGAATATGTGGGTTCGTTAATGTAAAGAGGCTATAAAGCAACAAAAAGTAATTATTGAATACATGTTACAGGATCTTGTACAAGCTAGGATTAATCCTGAAGACGCATATTCTGATACTTATACTCATTGTGAAATCCACCCGTCACTGATTTTGGGTGTATGTGCTTCCATCATACCATTTCCTGATCACAATCAGGTAAATATGTATTTCTTTTCTGTATTCATGCTGCTTAATATACGTTATCCGTCTCACTTATCTATTACTGGTGCAATCAGTCCCCACGTAATACTTATCAGTCTGCAATGGGAAAGCAAGCAATGGGAATATATGTTACCAACTACCAGTTTCGAATGGTACTGTTTGTTCTTTCTTGTGATTAATGAGTGCCTGTTTTTCTGTATATGTATTTTACTTGACACTGAATTTACTCCATGTTTTTGCTCCATTACTTAGGACACCTTGGCCTATGTTTTATATTATCCGCAAAAGCCACTGGTCACTACAAGAGCCATGGAGCATCTTCATTTCCGTCAACTCCCAGCTGGAATTGTAAAATCATGCTTCCTTTCTTTATATCATTTTATTGTTTTGTTGATAGCTTAAACATTCTAATACATTTACCCCTTGTTTCTTAGAATGCCATCGTGGCCATTGCATGTTATTCTGGTTACAATCAAGAAGATTCTGTGATCATGAACCAGTCATCAATAGACCGTGGATTCTTTCGGTCTCTGTTTTTCCGTTCATATAGGTACTAATGCCCATAATTGGATATTTTCTCCTTTTGGTTGCCATGTTTGTGATTTTTATGAAGTGCTGGTTTCTTTAACTTTTATAGAGATGAAGAGAAAAAGATGGGAACCCTAGTCAAAGAAGATTTTGGCCGTCCAGATAGAGCTAACACCATGGTGAGAATTCTGGCTTTGGTGGCAAATTACTATTCTTGATTTGCATTTTTATTTGGGAAAAGATATTGGTTTCTTGTTGGTGGTTTATTATGGAGTTTCGTTTTGCAGGGAATGCGACACGGTTCTTATGATAAGCTGGATGATGATGGTCTTGCACCACCAGTAAGCATATCTGTGTTTGTGCTTTATGTTGTCTGTTCCCGATAAATTTTACAGAAACCAATTTATTATTATGAAATAGGGCACAAGAGTATCGGGTGAGGATGTTATTATTGGAAAGACCACCCCAATATCTCAGGAGGAGGCACAGGGACAAGCTTTACGATACACTAGGCGTGATCACAGCATAAGCTTACGTCACAGTGAAACGGGAATTGTTGATCAAGTAAGTTTATCATATTTATTTACTTCAACGTGCTACATGTTGAGTTTGAGCCTATGTTGTGAATGCTTAGTGAGAGACTTTAAATTTTAATTATTAAATAAGGAGTTGCTTGACAAAAGTAAAATGTCTACATGGGAAGTAAGAACATGTTAATGCATTCCAGAATCCTGATTCTTATAATTACTTTAATTACTGGATTATAATTTTTTTTTCTGTATTGTAGGTTTTGCTGACAACAAATGCTGATGGATTAAGATTTGTGAAAGTAAGAGTGAGATCTGTTCGTATACCACAGATTGGTGACAAATTCAGTAGTAGACATGGTCAGAAGGGAACTGTTGGTATGACTTATACTCAAGAAGACATGCCCTGGACTGTAGAAGGCATCACCCCTGATATTATTGTCAATCCACATGCCATTCCTTCTCGAATGACAATTGGTCAGCTTATCGAGTGTATCATGGGGAAGGTGGCAGCTCACATGGGAAAAGAAGGAGATGCTACTCCTTTTACAGATGTTACTGTAAGTAGCATTCTTCCATCAAATACCCTAAACCTAACCATGTAGACCAAAAGACAGGTGTCTGTTGTATAGGGTAAATTATATCTTTTTATAGAAGTCTTCAGTCAAAATGATTTTTCAACTACTCCTGTCAATTTTATTTTTTTTTATAAGCAAAAAACTTCAACTGTCGATAAAATTCTTTTTTTGTACGTTTATCTCAAGACATTGAATACATATGTTGTCTATGCTTAAAATTCTATCTTTTATTGCTGTAATCCAGGTGGACAATATCAGCAGAGCTCTACACAAATGTGGGTATCAAATGCGTGGTTTTGAGACTATGTACAATGGTCATACAGGAAGACGTCTCAGTGCAATGATTTTCCTCGGTCCTACATATTACCAAAGACTGAAGCACATGGTTGACGACAAGATCCATTCTCGTGGCCGGGGTCCTGTGCAGATCCTCACAAGGCAACCTGCTGAGGGACGGTCACGAGATGGAGGTCTCCGATTTGGAGAGATGGAACGAGATTGCATGATAGCTCATGGAGCTGCTCATTTCCTGAAGGAAAGGTTGTTTGATCAAAGTGATGCATATAGGGTCCATGTATGTGAGCAGTGTGGGTTGATAGCTATTGCAAATCTCAAGAAGAATTCCTTTGAGTGCAGGGGGTGCAAAAACAAAACTGACATTGTTCAGGTGAATGATCGTTTATATTTTCTAGTGGTGTCCAAGCTTTTCCTTATGCTGAATTTTTTTTGCTTTGATTGTCCTTGTAGGTTTTCATTCCTTATGCTTGTAAACTCCTCTTCCAAGAGTTAATGGCCATGGCCATAGCTCCAAGAATGCTTACAAAGGACGTCAAATCTAAAAAGGACCAAAAGAAGAAGGGAGCCTGATAAACATGTTTTGACCAAAACCACTGTTCTTATATTCTCATCTCAAGCTCTCCAGAACTTGGAACATACATGGTATCTAAATTACAGGAACCTTAGTTTTGTTACATTCCTGATAGATGTTTCCCTTTGCCTAGCAGGTTGATGCTACCCTTTTGCATTTGCTTTTAATGCTTTTCTATTCAGGGTTCTCGTTCCTAGCGATTAATATTACCAAGCATGTATATATTATTGAAGAATTTAGAATCCTTGAGCTTTCTTCTTATTTACTACAGCATAGAGGGTTAGTATTAAGAGAAAAATATAGTTAGCGGAAGTTTATGTTAGGTACTTATAGTGAGCCGCCTTTTAAATGTAGTGAAAGGTACTGGATATAACTGTACAGGTGTCTTCTGTCCAATCAACCATGAATTCCAGCTCCAATTTTGGCAATCCTTTTATTGGTTTACGAGGATGGTCAAGATGTGAATATTGTTAAAAGTTGTATAAAAGAAGTTACCAGAATTAGATGATTTAAATTTAGTTGCAATGGTGGGAAGCGATGGTATGTTGTACTTGCACTCTAGACCCTATAGTAGTTTTTAAGTTTAATTATTGTACAATATAGTGAAATGAACTAATTATTTATCATACAGTGCGTTATGTTCAATAGTTAAGGAGTTTTTCTCTTCTGCTAGTTCCTCCTTACTTCACAGCTGATGAGGATGCTGATTGGGATCATTGCTTAGATACCCAAGATCTACGATCGTTTTTTATATTTTCTCATTCTTTCCTGGGTATTCTGTAAATTGAAAATGCAAGTCATTAATTTCATCATTCTGTGTATTGAAGCTATGTATATATTTAGCCATATTTGCTAGTGCTGTCACTTGGATTTCCATCTAATGCTCGTTTGCTTACAGTAGGAGTTTGTTTCTAGTCAAATGTGGAAAAAGTATAGAAAACAAGATGGAGAGGTGCACCTCTTTTTTGAGAAAAATTAAGTATTACATAATTGATTATGTAATTTATTTTCTTTTTATCTTTTTCATGTTTAAAATAGTGTGGATTTTAAACATTTTTTTTAAATAGAATAATGAATAAAATAATAATAACAATAATATACAAAATATAAAAATTTAGAAAAAAATTATATTGAAAAGAAAATGATTTCTTTTATTTAATCTTAATTCATATAGCAATAATTTACGTCCATTTCTTACTTTTTTTCCTTTTTCTTCACTCTTTTCTATTATTCAATTCAATTTGTATTTTCAATTATATTATTCACAATACAAAATTGTATTCATATTTGAAATTGGACATTTTGAAATACAAATTTTGTATATACAAAATTGTATTTTGAAATATAAAATTATATTTTAAAATGTACAATTTAAAATACAAAATTGTATTTAATAATGTATAATCTTAAACATAAAATATGTATTTTAGAATATATAATTTAGAATACAGTTTTGTATTCTGATTATATATTTTAAATGTTTTAGATTATGCAATAATTACATATTCTGAAATGTATTAAAATGTATTAATATATTTTTTGACTTGCATTCTGGAATATAATATACAATAAATATATGTATAATGAAAGGTACAATTTAAAATTATATTTTATATTCTGAAGTATTGAATTGTGTAATTTCAAAAACAAAAGTTCTGACTTTTAATGTTTTGGGATGTACAACAATTGATTATTTATTTTCATAAGAGTAAAAGTAGAATTTCAAATTTTATGGGACTCAACTTGATAATTTGAGGGTATAGAATGCAACTACTTCTATCTTATATAAATAGTAAAAAAAGCGTATATTTATCACTAAATTTAGGATAAATTATTTATTTTTTAAATATTTTAATTTATGTATATATTTATTTATGTGTATAACTATATTTCTTATAGTGGTGATATCTATGTATAACTTCAATTGTTCTTATTTATACAGAAATTATATATCATTCATACATCTTCAATTAAAGTCTAAAATCAATACTAGTTAAAAGTTATGTTAAGAATATAACATATTCTCAATTTTATTTATTTTATTAAAGTCATAATATCCAACTATGTACTTTTTTTTAGATATGTACCGATGCTGAAGGAGTAGGTCGCTACCACTTTAAGACATGAGATACTTCTTACCCATACTAATAATTAAAACCATTTTTTTATCCATTCTAATAATAACGAAAGTGATTGGTGCAAAAAGGGCTGGTGGAAGTGTCCTTTGAAGGTTTGATGGTTTGGTTTTTCAGATATTTCTATAATATTTTTTTGGATTTGTTTTTGGTGTGTGACTTCATTGTTATGACTTTTGAAATGAAAATAACTTCTAAGCATGATATTAAATATGTGTTAACTCTTGCTTAATATTGTTGTACCATTGTTTATTTATTTATTTAGTGGAATTCAAATTTTGATTATTATTAAATGCAAGGACGGCAAAGGGGTATTCATGAATTTTATATTTATCTATTTATCAGTCCATAGTGAACATTTTTATAATATCAATTTTAAATAAAAATAAAAATTAAACTATCTAAAAATACATGCTTTTTGAGAAACATAGTTATATTATAAACTAATTTTGTAACATTTACAATTAAAATAAACAATTTTGAGATACAATTATTTTGCATTGTTTTTAATTTTTCATCCGACTAATTAATAAGATGAAGTGAATCGTAATTACTTTTTTAGTTTTTTCTTATAAAATTAATTCTTTTTTAATACATTGTATATTTTGCTACAAGATAATAGAAGAAATACATTTTTCTTACACGTACTGAAATAAAGAGTTATAAGTAAAAATAACAGTTAACACAATTTTTCATAAAATAACAAACAAGGTTAAAATTGTAAATAAAAAAAGTCACGAAAATTAATATATCCTTGTATATAGATTATTGGTTATCCTATATTTTGATTATTTCAAAGGAGTATTAAGATAAGATAAAATATATAAATTATATATTAATTAAAAAAAAAAAGTATCCTGATGTTCATGTTATTTTCATCATAAAATACCAAAAAAAGTTGTGATGATTTATGTTTTTTTTTTTTCTATTTTGAGAGCGATATATGACAATTTTATGACTAGAAAAAAAATACTCGATGGTAAACAACAACATAAAATTTTAAATTGAACGATTTTTGTAGGTGGTGAAAACTATTTGTTTAATATTATTTAAAATATTTTTAATAAAATTACTTGTGTTTTTTTAATGAAATATGTCATTGTTGTAGATTGGATTTGATCTTGAAGTGAAAATTCATCCCATCCAATGACTCTAATTTTCTTAACTTATCATTCAATTAGTGATAAAAATATTGTTCAGTCAGGCTAGTGAGATAAAATCAAACATTAGAACAATAACAAAAAGCTAACAATGGCCACGTCGCAATGAGAAACGGGTTTAAATGGTTTTTTCTCGTTTAAGCAGTGGCTTTATTGTTTATATTTATTATTTCTTTGTTTTGAATATTTAATTCTAAAATTGTGAAATACTTAGAACTTGAAGTATCAGATAGCTTCAGAATTTTGCAGTTTGGACATGTTAGGCTAGGCTTACATAGCCATAAACCTGATATGCTAATAGCAATATTTGGATGTTGAAACAACCAGCTAATAAAATGAAACAAATGAATGGTTTTGCCAAATACACAGCAAAACCATAACAGAATTGCATCAAACTACAAAAGCACAAGAAGTTCCCTCTGTATTTTATCCAGCAACACGGAAGTTTCTTTTTCCTTTTATTTAACATCAGTACTTTGTGATGCACACAGAAACAAATAATTCACATGTAGGTCACAAACTAAACCCAGGACAAATCCAAAAACTACAACAAAAGATATACGTCAAAAACAGGGCATAAATACATATTATCCTCATGAAAATTGGCTTGAGCTATTACCTGATCATGGGAACTGAAATAGGGGTCCTGTCCCGACCTATAGTCCTGGTAGCTGCACAGGGATGGTTTCAATGGCTGTTGTTAGTGGCAAAGCTAACACCCAATTTATGGGCTTTCTCTTATTTCCATAAGTTTCATTGATCACTATAAAATCCTACTTACATAGACACCCAAACCTATTAAACTTCAAATTGATCAAATGGGGATTATATGAGCAAATGCACACAGCCAAACACACTCATCTGCAGCAGAGCATATGCAACCAACAGCAACAAAAGCTTGACACGATTAATTTTATAATTGTGAACTAGGCATACATGCAATCATGCATGAAAAAGTCGAGAAGAAAATAGAGTAAAAAGGAAATCAAAGAGGCATCAGCCTATAACAACTTCAGAATTTTGCAACGTAAGCATATTAGCTGAAAGTCTGCCAAAAGATGGGCTCTCACATACCCTGCAAACCTAATATGTTAATTGCCAGTATTTGAAAGGAACAAGAAATAATGTTGAAACAAGCAGCTAATAAAACAAAACAAATGAATGGTTTTGCCAATTACACAGCAACACCAAAACTGAATAATGCCAAAACTACAAAAGCACAAGCCCAAGTCCAGATGGTTTCAAGGCACTACGAATCCTATAATTGTACAAGTAGTAGTGAAGCTGTCCATCTCCCGGTCCAAACTTGAGCTCTTTGAGGAAACTCTCATTGTGCATCACATCCAAGGCATTGAAAACGTCAAAATCCTTTTGCTTTGCTACAATTAGCACATCATTCATCAACTGAGTCAATGGGGTTTTGGTGGAGACATTGTAATAAGAATAAGCAGCTTTCAAAGTTGAGTAATTTTGATTTCCAAGGATGGAAGAGGGGAGAGTGTAGAAGCTGCAGAAGTCAGTGATCTCATGAGTCCCCGGACTCTCCACCAAGAAACTATCCACCACATTCTCATTGGGAAGTAGCCAATGCTCAACATCATTTTCATCCAAATCAGGTGCAACAACAAACTGGCTCAAATAGTTTCTTAGCAGCCGAGTAACAGCAGGAACATCCCTAAGCTCCATTTTCCTGAATCCAGGAGTAACCGGGGAATCCGGCAACTTGTAAAGTTTGATTGTGCGACTCATCGTCATCCTAGCACCAAGCCTTGAAAACCCAACATCAATCAGCTTCTTCGGATTCAATGATCGGTGCCAATACTGACAAGTGGTGATTGGTGTTGGAAGCACAACCCCAGCTGTATAAGCTGCTTGCCAAATATTCTCCAAATGAACCCTCCTTGTGACCTCCTTGATCATAACAGGGGCAAGCCTCTTCGACCTCAGCTTCTTGTGAACACACAAGAAATTGATCTCAGCCATCTTCACAACCTCCTCATTAACTCTGATCCTTGCTGGTACCCCACTGATGAAAGCAACCAACTTCTTGGAGGCCTTGGCACGCACACCAATGTGCCAACTCCGGTAATACCCCGGAACACGCAACGCCCACCTGAGGAACTCCTTGGAATAGTTGAACCTGAACATGTTTTCATCATCCTCAACATAGTTGTTCTTCAGCAGAACATAAACCTCTTCACAGGTTTCCACAGACTCCATGTCACATGTGGTCCACTCATAAGCACTGGGAAGGTTATAAGGCTCCTGCTTAACCTCGGACAAAGGTGTTGGGGGCTCAATGGGTCCTTCAGGCAAACTTGAATCCCCAACATCCTTGTATTGCCCAACAGGTTGTGTTTCCCAGAACTTATGTCTCTTACCAAGAGACATTGAATCTTGGAAACTTTGCACAATGGTTTCCAATGAGGCGTTATTGGAAGCCACTGAGTCTCCATCAGCAAGATCTGGTTTTGCATTTGGAGACCCAGATGGAACACCGCTATCACCCATATCAATTATCAAAAAATCCCAACTCTGGAGAAATATAAAAATAAAATACAATGAAAACACAACCCTAGTAATGGACACGAAATTAATTGAAACGGAAATTCAAATTGAAGCCGAAACAGCGAAACAATAGAACCTTGATCCAGTGGAAACCAAAGACGAAATAACAAGGCAATCGGTGCGGAATTAAAATCACACTACTAAAGATAAAGAGGGAAAGAATAAGAAATTCAGATAAACTTACTATGTGGGACGAAAACGATGATTCAGATCGAGGGTGAGAAAGAGTGGCGAAGATGGATTGGAATAAGGGTTACTTCGTTCGATATAAAGAAGGAGTGTTTTTATCCCATGCGACGGGTTAACCAAGGTGTTATTCTTTGAGTTATGATTACATTTTTTTGTTTTTAGTTTTTCTATTTCATATCATTAATACTATTAAACCAATTAAAAATATAATTCACTAGCCACCTCTATGTTATTAAAACATTTTTAAAATTAAAATTTAACTACACAAGTTAAAACATTTTTAATTAATAGAAATTAATACAGTTTTAAATTTACCCTAAATAATATAGTAATTTAATAAATATAATATGATTACAAACTTTTACTATAACAATTTTTAAAATATTATTTTATTAATCAATTTACACAGATAATATATCATTTTTTAATCAACTTTTTTGAAAAGCTATTACACTTTTAAATGTAAATAGTTTTACTATTTTCTAAATATTATTATGAAAAAAATATTGGAGAGTGCCTCTGTATATTTATTAATGAAAATATAAATGATTTATAATATGATATATGCGTGCCGCTATTTTAGTATTTGGATAATTTATTTTTATTATTCTCCTCTTTTTAGTTTTAAAATATAATTAATGATAATATAATAATATGAAATCTCCTTTACATATTGCTATTGTTACAAATATTCTTGTTATTTTATGATTTTAAAATACAATTTAGAGTAAATTATGAGTGTAAAATATCTATACCAAAGATAATAAATTTCTTTATATATTGTTATTGTAGATAGGGTAATGAGTTGTGTCTTTTTTTTTTTTTTTTTAAAATGATAAGATAAAATTTAAACAAATTTTTTTTTTTTTCTTTAAATAGGGTAATAAGATATATATTTTAAATTTAAATTTAAATTTAATAAAAATAAAATTT
>Ga0099824_1004767_pt1 | contig 19402 bp, 11 predicted proteins | sample SiratrowhiteBW_FD_76837 | JGI IMG/M metagenome (GOLD analysis project Ga0099824, IMG submission 76837) | Root nodule microbial communities of legume samples collected from California, USA - Siratro white BW | ecosystem: Host-associated > Plants > Roots > Nodule | place: USA: California... | reverse complement strand
TTTTTATTTTTTAATTTTAAAATATAACTTAGAGTAAAATAAGTATATTGAATATATATTCTTTTAATATATTATTATAGAATTTTTTATTTTAACATATAATTAAAAATAAAATAGAAATATAAGATATATATATAGTAAAAGATATCCTTCATATATTGTTATAAATTACAAACCTGTAACATTTTTTAAGTAATTAGGTGACACATTAGCATAGATCAAAATTGGCTAATTTTTTAAAATTGGTTCATTGTAAGATTAAATCTAAATATAGTTGTGATTTATGTACATTCAAAATTAGTATTTAAAAATAAATAAATACTCTATAAATGGAAATAGTACAAAGTAGCGATCACTTAAATGAAAACTATTTTCTATTTTTAGTCTAGAAGTGGTGTTCAGCCGAAATTTATTAGCAAAAGTTATTTTTAAGATAACACAGCATACAGAATAGATAAATAATTAAGATTATTGTTTGTTTTCTAAAAGGAATATAATAAAGGTAACATCATTATATAATTTTTCGTATTTAATTGTCATCCGTAAGGTAATAACCCCCTTAAAGATAATTTTTTTCCTTTTTTTTTCTTTTTTTTTCATATTTTTTTTTGTTTTTATTTTTCAACTTCTCTCTTTAAGTTTTTTATTATTTCTTTAATTTCTTGAACTTATATTTTTATTAAAAGATTGGTAATGGATGATGGAGTATCAAACAATTGAATTAATGTATAAGCTAAATTGGATTTGGTTAAGTGTAATATGGGTGGATTTAGGATGTGAAATATTAAGATGGCACATAAGGAACTGAATATTGATAACTTCACATTTATATAGAAAATTAGTTTATAACATTTAATTGTATTAATTTAATTTGTAAATGAAGCTTTTAAGTTTTGTTTTGGGAAATTTGATATAGTAAATATTTAAGGGATACTCTATACCTTAAGCAATGTGTAGTGTTCAAGTAATTTATGTAATTTAAGTAATGTTCAAGTAATTTATGTAATTTAAGTAATGTTCAAGTAATTTATGTAATTTAAGTAATTTAAGGGAGGATGAGAATGAATTTGAAGAAGTGATAATGTTTCTCTTGAACCACTTCAAAATGAAACTGGGTCATTAATTATATTATTCAATTAACTAATGTATAATTTAATAATGTATTAACTGATATTCTTAAGCTTCTATAAAAATAATTATATGGAAATGTGTTTAATTAATTTATGTTATATTTAATTGAACTATTTGAGGTGACCCTAAATGGTATGTTGAATCAGTATGTGATTTACATTATTGGATACATTATGAAATAATATAATATTATTTTATTGATAGTCTAAATTATGTAAATTAAAGTATTAGGTAGTAAAAAGTTAAGAGAAAGTTAATGCACCATTAACATTAATTTTAAATGTATAATTATTTGTACAATAAATTTATCTTGATTGGTGAAATTTATATCTACATGTATATATCAAGTGTTTAGGTCAGATGTTTCTCTTGTAGATTATGTTTAATATAAGTCTTTTGAAAGATATTTAATTTTATTCTCTATATTTTTTTATTAAAGTTTGAGTATTTAAGTGAATTTATGGTTTGTATTATTAAACACAAACACAAACCTATTATATTATTAAAGGAAATACTCTCACTTTATTAATGTTTCAAATAATGTAGATTAACATATTAGGTGATAAAATGTCAATAAAAAGTTGTTGCACTATTAAGACACATTTTGGATATATAATTATTTGTACAATAAATTTAGCCTAAACTATATTTATATAATATAGTCATCACATTTTACAAAAGAAACAGTACATGCAATTATAAGTTATTAAAATAAATTTTTAATATAAGAAAAGTTTGTAAAAGAACAAATTTTAGTTAATAGATAAGAATCAATCAATCTCCTTCAAATGTCAGTCATACAACAATAATATATAAACCACACATGGATCTATGCAGTCAAGATATTCAACAAGCGAAATATCGATTGAGACCTTCTGAAAGACCCATATTAAGTATGTTCTACCAGAGACTAATATCTGTTTCAATCCAATAGTTAGATTTCCAATCGAATCCAAGAATCATGGTATCATGCTAAGTTCAATACAATTCATATCATGCATTTACATATGTCATAATCTGCAAGAACTCCCACCTAAGTTTCTTACCAGATATTTTAGTTTACGTGACATAGATCAGTAATGAAGTATACTAAGGGATCTTTATTACAACATAGGTGTCAATACTGAATACACAAATTAAACAATAGTTCATATATCATCCCTTATATGTGACAACAAATTTATGCAAATTCCAACAATCTCAACAAAGATCATTATATAATATAACTTATTTAAATAAAAACATAAAGTTAGTTGAATTTACAACTTAATATTCTTTTCACATTTAAAATAAATATTCATATAAGATTTAAATCCATTGAAGAGATAAGAAAAAAAAAAGAAAGATATTTTTAGCTTGAGTGAGAATGAGATTACTTAAGCGAAAATTTGGTAAAGAATGTTGATTTTTAGTGTTGTTTTCACTTTAGCAAAAATTTATTAGCTTGAGTAAAAAACATGACTGAAAGCAAGATTGAGTTGCAAGATTATTTTTGCTTGAATGAGAATTGACTCTCTTGAGTCAAAATATCAGCAAATCAATCTTTTTAAAAAATATTATAATAATACGACTTCTAAGCAATTCAAAATGATAAATACAAACATGATTTATTCAAACATCATTCTTTAATAATAATTTAAATTCAATCTTAATTATTCCAACTCAAACTCATCAAAACTCAATTTAATAAACTTTATATTTTAACATCCATACTTCATACACTAGATTAATTTTTTATCCAGATCAACTATTCTGAAATTATATAAAAAAATATAAATAATTTCTCTTATCTAAAATTCTTATATTAAGAAAAATTCTAGTTTAAGTAAGAAAAATTCTCAAAATTTAGAGATTTAGACTAAAATATCTAAACACCACCAAATTTTCATATGAGTTTAACCAAGTTGAAAGGATAACTTTTTTTAAATAATTTTACTAGGATTGATAATAAAATCATAAAAAAAATTAAGATAATAAAAAATATTTAGAATATAAGAAACTTACTATTTGATTGTATAAAAATAATCTTAACTTCTGAATATAGTGTTTGGTCGAATTTAAAAAAAAGAAAGTATGAAGAAGAGAGCGTAACGAGGTTAGAGGAAAAGAAAAAAAAAATTGAAAAGTGAGAAAGAGATTGGACAGACGTTATACCTTTTTATTGTTTTGCAGTAAAATATAGAATAACAGTTTTGGGATTAGTTTTAAAATATAAGCGGTAAAATCATAGTTTTTTTTAAAGCGGTATTTTTTCTATAGTTTTTCTTTTTCGGGTACATCTTATTTGTATAGCCTACAATAATAATAATATTTTTTTTTTGTATTTTGATAGTATATTAATGTTAACAGTGTACATCTTTATCAATAGTTATATTTAAAATTATTTTTATTAGAAAATAAATAACATTGTTGTATCAAATGTTGTTAAATACTTTTCAAATTCAGTTTGTAGAAAAAATTATTTTAAAAATATTTTAACAAAAAATATAAATAGATAAATTCAAGTGAAACTACATATACGAAATATAAATCGAACTGGATAAACATAAAATGCTGCTTTCATGAGATAAAACAGTTATCAGGTATCAACAAGCTTCAAGGGTCAAACCTTAATGTTTTTGCTTTTTTTTTCAAGAAATTGATTCTTAATCAAACCTTCCATTTGTAGTTATCATCTTTTTCCCCATTTTTCTTTCTTATGGTTTATTCCATACGTTGACACCTGACAAGTCTTTTATTGGCTAAAACATAATTTTCTTCTTGAATTTTCTTATTCACAATTTTGACCTTTATTTAGAAATAAAATAATTAATTTTTATATTAATCTTGGTTCAACCATCCAAGTTAAAACATTAATCATACATATTTTATGTTGATTTTCACGTATAAACTTTAATTATATTATTTTATTAAAACTATTTTAATATTAATTTTCATACTAGTTTTAAATTTTTATAACAAATTAGAATGATCAAACAACACCAATTACAACAGTTAAGTAAAATTACTAATTTTAAAATTTTAACAGAATAAATGTTTCAATCTTGAAAAAAAAAAACCAAATTATTTATATGAAAAAAATAAAATATTGTATTTTGTTTTTATTTTTAGCTGGAGTGCATGGGTATGGTTTGTCGTCTATACGAGATACGAGGAATTGGAACCTGAGAAGAGACAAAAGCAAAGTTAGAAAGAAGAGTTAACGAAACAATGTTTTTTTTTTGTTGGTGAGACAACGATATGATGATACTCATTCGTGTTTATTTATACTACTAGTTTTTGTTTTTAATACCAACTATTATTCAATAACTTAATCTATATTAATAAATATCAATATTAATATATTAAGTATTAAGTATGTAGAGATTAATATAATGTCCAATACTTACCTAGATTTTCAAGTAGATAAGTATATCATATATATATATATATATAACTATAAATTTATACAATTCTATCAATATCATTCTATAATATAACTTATATAAAGAAAAACATAAAATCAATTTATAATTTAATTTTCATTTCACATCTAAAATAAATATTCATATTCAATTATAATTTATTGAAGATACAAGAAAAAAAAATTCTTTTAACTTTAGGAGAATGAGATCACTTCAGCCAAATACTTTCGTTTAAGGATAAATTTGACAGAGAATATTGATTTTCAATATTATTTTTGTTTAAACAAAAGTTTCTTTGCTTGATAACATGATTCTTGAATTGTAGAGCTTTTTTCGCTTGAGCGAGAATTAATTCTCTTGAATGAAAATATTAGAAAATTAATAAATGTGTTTTTAAGGATTTTTTAAAAATATTCCAATAATACAATTTCTAAACAGTTCAAAATAATTAATCCAAACCATAATTTATTCAAATATCACATTTAATTATCTTAATTCAATCTTAATCATTCAAATTTTATACTTTAATATAATAATACTAGAAAACTCATCAAAACCATAATCAAAACTTAGTTTAACAAACTTTATATTTTAACATACATAATTCAATTACTAGATTAATTTTTATTCATACCAATTATTCTAAGATTCTACTAAAAACATAAATAGTTTTCAAGTTCCATATTCCAATAAAGATTTCAACTCAAGTAAAAATCCCTCCTAATAAAAAATCTATCATAATAAAAAGATTTAAAGCAAAATACTGAAACACCGTTAATAAACTTAATCAAGTTGAGAATTTTTTTAACTTCCACTAATATTGATAACAAAATCATAAAAAGTTTAAAAAAATAAAAAATCTTTAAGATAAACAAATTCTATTTGAAGATGTAGAAATAGTTTATAACTCTTTTGATTTACTTAGGATTACACTTTTGTATTGTTTTGTAAGTAAAATATTGAATAACAGGTTTGGGGTTAGTTTTAAAAAATAAGCGGTAAAATCATAACTTTTCTAGAGCGGTAGTTTTTTTTTATAGTTGTTTTGGTACTTCTTTTTGTATAGCCTATTATTATAGTAATATTAATAATAATATTTTTTTGTATTTTAATAGTATATTAATGTTTTAACAGTATACATCTTTATCAATATTTATATATTTAAAATTATTTTTATCATAAAATAAATAATATTGTTTTATCAAATGTTTCTAAGTACTTTTCAAATTCAGTTTGTAGCAAAATTTATTTAAAAATATTTTAACAAAATCTATTTAAAAAGATATATTCAAGTAAAACTACATATACGAAATATAAATCGAACTTGATAAACATAAAATGTCGCCTTTAATAGATAAAACATTTATCAGGTATCAACAGGCTTCAAGGGTCAAATTTTAATTTTTTTTTTTCAGAAATTGATTCTTAATCAAACCTTCCTTTCGTAGTTATTGTATTTTGCCCCATTTTTCTTTCTTCTAGTTTATTCCTTACGTTGACACCTGACAAGTCGTTTATTGACTAAAACATAATATTGTTCTTGATTTTTCTTGGTCACAAATTTGACTTTTATTTAGAAAGAAATAATTAATTTTTATACTATTCTTGGTTCAATCATCCAAGTTAAAACACTAATCATGCATATTTTATGTTGATTTTTACGTATACACTTTAATTAGCATCGTACTACGGTTATTTAATTATATTATGTTATTAAAATTATTTTAATATTAATTTTCACATTAGAACGATCAAACAACAACAGTGAAGTAAAATTACTAACTTTAAAATTTTAACAGACTAAATGTTTCAATCTTAAAAAAATAAAAAAAAAACTAAATTATATATTTGAAAGAAATAAGATATTGTATTTTATTTTTATTTTTAGTTGGAGTAGATACGAGGAATCGGAACCTGAAAGAGACAAAAGCAAGTTAGAAGGAAGAGTTCAAAACGAAACCATGTTTTTTTGTTTGTTGGCGAGACAACGATATGATACTCATTGATGTTTACTTATACTACTATTTTTTATTTTTATTAGCAATTTTTATTCAATAATTTAATCTATATTAATAAATATCTATAATAATATATCTATAATATATAACTATTAATAAAGATTTTCTCTTTATAATTACTTTATAACAATTTTGAGTGTAATCAATTTTATTTTTATTAATATAATTTATTTTATTATTTTTTATATTTTTTAACTATTTTTTTAAAAATCAATTTACTAATAAAAAATTACTTATAATAAAATTATAAAAATTATTTATTTTATAATTATTTTATGAATATATTTTTTATAAATTTAATAAATCTTTTACTAAACATATGTGAAATTTTATTTACTATACTAAAATTCGCTCAACTATTTTTTTTTTAAATTCTAAAATCAAGATGAAACATATAGACAAAACATGAAGAGTCTTTTATTTTTATTGTTTTGGACATTATAACATTATATATCTTTTTAAACCAAGTCTCTCTTTCAAGTTTAAACATGAATACATTAGGCATTTATTGATAATGACACAAATTTTCTTCCAGCTACACAATAAAATAATTATTTGACTATAAAGTTCACACTCTTTAAAGTGGATATGAAATACACACCTATCTTAATTTAATTAATACTATTTCACTGGGGTGGTTAGAATTAAGCTTTATCTCTATCTCTATATCATATAAAAGATTATCTATAAATTTAGAATTTAAAGCTTTTTAACACTTTTTACATACATCATGTATAGTAGCTTCTTCATCTTCAAAACTTTTCTAAAGTGTCATGACTAATACTAACAGCCTATGTTAGGAAGTGCATTGAGGTGTCAAATTTAATCGTTGTCATTCCACAAGAAAACGAAAAAGAAAAATTTAGTGTAAATCACTTATCATAGTGTTAGATTGTCTAACACCAAAAAGATAATAATATAGATAAGGTCAGTTGTCCCCAAGTTGTCTCCCAACAAGTCCAATCGTGAGTCCATTCAAATAGTATTTGAACCTTGTTTGCAAGTAATAAAAGTCAGCAATAACAATAAAGTAAAATGGGTTGAGATTATTTAGCAGAAAATATAAAAAAAATAATAAAAAATCAATAAAGGTAACAAGTTGACTCCCAAGTTCATTCACTGTGAATTACTCATTAGTTATCTTAATATTTTCATTTTTCAATTTTCACACAAAGTTGGACTAATCAAACAAACATCAATCAAATTCAATAGAATATTGTCAGTAAAACAAGCATCTACAAATGTATTTAGTATCTCACTTCTCTTCAAATGTTTATTCGTGACATGTTTATCTTCAATCTCTTGAACTAAGTGAACATGAGATTGATTAGAACTAAGTGAACTAACCAAGAACTCTAATTAAAGAAAATAATTGAATTCTCAACAAACGTTCAAAAATCATTCCTTTGACAAAAGTCAGATTTTCAAAAAGACCAATAATAAAGAAGAATCTGTTGTAAAAATTAATGAACAAAACTTTATTAAACAGAACCTTAAAATTTAATTGGAAATCACAAGGGAATCACTAAAATAGTTTAGACTTCCATACAAAACACAAAAATTACAAAGAAAAATAAACAGTCTTGAGTGTGTTGCGGGGCTCTCGAGCCTCCCTTGTTCTTCTTTTAAAGTCTTTATTTATAAGTTTCTTTTCCTCACGAATTTGAATTTAGATTCTATTTTAGATATTGTTTTGGAATTCTCCCTAATATAATTGTTTCATTATTGTCTCAAATATGCAATTTGCATTTTTATTAACTAAGTTTAGCACAATTGAATCTATTGTGAGAGATATTACATAAGATTTGATGAAGTTTTGCTCGAAATCAAGTAAGAATTGTAAAAGATTACCTTTGTGAAAAAATTGAAGAATAATTGTGCAAAAGATTTGATCAAATCTGGAACTCATAGAACTTTGCATATAATTAAAAACAAGCAAAGTGAGAAAATATACTTAAAATCCAAATTTAATCAATAATCTTAATTAAAGTCCAATTAATCTTGATTGGGTAAATCTTATTTAAAACAATAGATTTGTTCTCAACTATAGTTTAAGAAAGCAAAGGATAAACACTCTAAGTGTGAATACAAATGTACTCATAAGACACTTAGCAACATAATGTCCCTTATCTTGACATCTGAAATAGTGGACATCTCTAGCTCTAACCTCTTTGAAAGGCACTTTATATTTAGGCTTTTCTACCTCATTTTCTCTTTATTTTTCTTTCTCTTCATCCCTCTCTCGTGACCCTTCATACCTAGGTTTGGAGGGGTATCCCTCTCTCTTATAGTCCTTCTTAGGGTAAAAGGTGGTAGGGTAGTCTCTCTTTGAGGTAGACTTCCTTTACAGTTGTTCTACCCTCACACAATTGAACCTATTCATTTAGATCATTGTATGGCAACAATTCAACCTTATCCCTAATTTCGTAATTCAGGCCACTTTGGAACCTAACTATAGTAATCCTTGGTCCTTCTCTAATCCCAACCCTTAACATGAGTAACTCCTTATGTTGTCTATATTCTTCTACCCTCATGCTCCCTTATTGGAGTCTATGGAGTTGATCCATCAACTTTGTCTTATAATAGGAGGGCACATGTCTTTTTCCTAAGGGAAACCTTAAGTTAATTCCAATTCTAATATGAGGATTATTATGAATTCTTAGATCCCTAATTAACAAAGTCCACTAGTACATTGCATGCTCCTAAAAGTTTAGAGTTGCCATAAGTACCCTTTTCCCTTGGTCTATTTGGTGTATTCAAAGATCTATTTGACCTTCATCTCCCAATCTAAAGGAAGGTCAATTCTAGGTTCCCAAAGATAATAATTTTGTCTAGGCATATAGTGATGCCTAGGTGGGCGGTGTTGATAGTAATCATTATTGTGATGACTACTATACATCCCCGCTTCACTTTGAGGGTGAGAGTCCTCATAATGTCTTCTTCTCCTAGGTCGGGACTCCTTTCCATATTTGCTCTTATACTAATCTTCTTTTTGAATCATAAATTGAGCAAACATTTCTCTTAACTCTTTATCTCTTTTTCTAGTTTCTTCTTCTCTTTTTCTATTTTTCTTTTAACATTCTTATTTTTAAATAACTTATTTTGTCTCTAAGGCTTGACTCTTCATGTTGGATCACAAACCTCGCATGCACACTAGATTGATGAGTATGATCAGTCATTTTTTATCACTAAAATATTTTCACAAAGAGCTAAAAAAAGATTTTCCCGAAAGTGACACTTGTGAGCCTTTTGGAACACTTCCACAAGTCTAAAATGAAACTATTACAATGTTTTAAATTGCGAGATGAGATTGTACCAATGCCATTTTTCAAAGACACCCAAGAAAAGAAAGGAAAAAAAATTACAAAGCAAATTTATAACAAAATTATACAAAATTATACAAAATTTGTGACAAGAACAAGTTAATAAAGTAAGGTTAGTCATTGATAATTAGTGACAAATTTTGTGTTTGGGATGAAGAATTTAGTCACTGATTCAGTTTTATAGCTTTGATGGTCTTTCTTTATGTATTTTGGGTCCAACAGCTAAAAATCTTCCTCTCAACTGTTTCTACTCCACACAATTCTCTTTTCTTCCTTCCAAAGTCTTCTCAAAAGGTGTATTTCACAAGTTCTTTCACCAATACCTAGAAGGCTAACTTTAGAAGAGGTGAGTTTTTATTAAGAAGCAAAGGTAGAGTTTAAATATTTTTCAAGTAAAGTGAGAATAAAAAAACTAAGAAAAACAAAATTTGAAGAGGAAAACTTCATTTGAAAGATAAGATGATAAGATTAAAAGAAATACAAACAAAAATCAAGGCAAATTTTCAAGGCAAGCACTGAAATGAACCTAAAGAATAAGTCTAGATTATGATGACTTGAAACAAAAATCATGAACCAAAAAATTCAATTAAAAGTGGAAAAAAATAGAAGAAATTACTCAAAGATACTTTGTAAACAATTCAAACTATGTATTCAACTAGAAGTGTGAGTTAATGCACCTAAGAGTATGAAACGTTCTGTGAATTGTTATAATTTTTTTTATTTTACCTTCTTTAGGTCTCAAATTTTGTTCTATTTTTCTCAAATGTTCTTTGTTTTTTTCTTTTCAGATTCAAGAGACCAATGTATAACAACAATGTTAACAAGATCGTAAAATAAAAGAACAATGAAATTTTTAAATCAAAGATGACTAAAACTACTTGACAAAATTGAACGAAATTGATAGGGAAGCATTTAAAAGATAAACAAAATTAACACTTGAATTAAGATAGAATTATAAACGAGATTAGAATGATGAACAGAAAAACAGGGCAAACATTAGATGATCAAAATGAAAGTTCATGAAACAAAATGAATATTAGAAATTGAAATGAAAATGAGTATTATACTTAAATTAGATGAATAGACGTGAAATGCAGTGGATTTATGAATGAAAAATACCCAAGTACAAAGATTAGACCACCTAATAGACAATTGTCTAATGATTGTGCGAGGAGCATAGACCATCTAATGATATAAACAAGTGCTAAACAATAAAACTACAATTAAGTAAAGGAAATATATACAAAAATTCATGAATGTAAATTGTGTAAACTGTAAAACTTGTCACGACCTCGTCGATGACGGACTAACAGCAATCCGAAAAAGTGGAAAAAAATTTAAAAATGGATGAGGATATGGAAATGAGATGGAGTTGCAACCATAGCTTTTTATGAAAAATAACGGAAAACCAAAGAATGGATTCGAGAATCGGTTATGTGCGGGGAATGTATTAACACCCTCACAACGTCTGTCCAAGGATAGTACTTTTAATCAAAATGAATAACAAGCATGATTTTTTTAAAAATAGTAACAAAATGAGCAAAGCAGAAGCATTTAAAAACAATAAATAAAAAGAAAATAAAAATGAGATTTTAAATTAAAGAACTCAACAAGGATTGACCTTGCTTCACTGAATATTCGACTGAGTCCTTTCTCCAAAAATAAGGTTAACTTTGAGTCACTTATTTATAGTAGAGATTCAACTTTGATTTCTTTCTCTAATTGTAATTACATTGAGTCATATTTTTTTTGTGAAGATACGACTTTGAGTCTTTTCTTCACTGCAGATACAACTTTGGGTTCTTTCTCCAAACATGAGGTAGATTTTGAGTTCCCATTTTTTATTATAGATTCGACTTTGAGTTCTTTCTCTAATAGGGATTCGACTTTGAGTCATTTCCCGAGTCATGTTCACTGGAATCTTAAGAGGGTCATGAAACCATCATTTCAATATTTGATTTGTTTCTGCCTTAAATGCATGTTTGAATGCATGATATCCATGATTTGCTTTTGTTTTGTACGCATATATGAATGCATGCGAATTTGAGAATTTTCAATTTTGCTTTTAAATACATGTATGAGAATTTTTTATTTTGCTTTTGTTTTGAATGCATGTATAAATGCTTGAGAATTTTGAATTTTGATTTGAATGCATGCATCAATGCATGATAATTTTGTATTTTTTAATTTTTGATTTGAATGGATGTATGAATGCATGAGAATTTTTGCATGAAAATGCCTGACAATTTTGATTTTTTTTTCATTGGGGAATGAATGTATTAATGTATGAGATTTTATTTTTGATTATTTAAAAATGCTCGTATGAATGCATGAGATCTTTTGATTTTGCTTTTGTCTTGAATGCATGCATGAATGCGTGGGAATTTTTTACTTTATTTTTGAATGCATGAGAACTTTGAATTTTGCTTTTAATGCATGTATGAATCCATGAGAATTTATCAATTTTTTCAATGCAATATGTTCATTCTTTTTTCATTTTTTGAGACAAACTTTAAATCATTTGTCTTTTGTCTCTCATCAATTTTTCTGAACCAAATGTTTCTATGCAATTATTGAATCTATTGGGATTGAATTTTGCATTTGATTTTGTTATTTTGAAAAAGATATTCACAAATCTTAATGTATGACACAAAAAATTTGAATGTTATCAATTCTAACATTTTGATGCATACGCGTTAAAATGGGTCGATGAACAAAAATATGAAAAAGAATGTTAAACTCCAAATTGGCAATGGAAGTGTCCCAATTTTTAATATGGAGTATGGGTGCAACTTTTATTTTGAATCTTTTTTATTCTTTGAGAGTTGGACATGAATGCAACAGAGTTGTCTCAGTTTTGAAATATGAGAAATTGGATTCAAAGAGGTGGCTTATAAACATTTAATGAAAATTAGGAAAGTGCAACTCCTATTGAGAAAATTGAACTTCCAAGAGGGATTGAAATTTAGATTGAACCAAACAAAAAGTGCCTCAGTTTTTGAATTTTTGGGGCAACAAAAAGATTTGAATAAATAATGACTCAATTTTGGATAAGGGAGAAATATGAAAGGAACTCATGAGAAATAATTGACCCAGTATTGACTTTGTCAATGTTATTTTCACTTTGAGTTTTAAATTTGGTATCACTTTTTACCAGAGGTATTCTGATTTTTCTTTTTTTTTTCTTTTTCTTTCTTTTTTCTTTCATTTTCATCTTTTTCTTTTTTTCCTTTTTGACACATGTTTTCAGTCATATCCCTCTATTGCAAGACTATTCTAAATGAAAATCATTGACAATCAATATGGACTTTATTGACCTTGTAACATGGCCAGGGGGTTAAAGGTTATTATTTTGGAATAAGGATCATCAATTAATGGTTTGAAAAACAACCAAGGCTTTCTTGTGAGTTTCTTCAACATTTTTCCTTTCTTTTTTTTTTATTTTTTTCATATTTTTTCATCACTTTGTGAGAGTAGATTTATCATCTTTTTGATTTGATGATACACTTTTGCTTTTCGAATTTATTCTTTTTGATTTTGATTTGGGAGTTTTTTTATATACTCCTTCTTTTATGAATCTCTTCTTAAGAAACTCTTGTTGTGTACGCTTGAACTGACTTCTACTTAATGATCCTTGTTCAGTGTGAATATTTTTGAAAGAAAAATTTTGTATTAGGCTCAGAGAAAGGTGCAATGGATATTTTCATGATTTTTTACTTTGGGATGAGAAAAATGGTCATATAACATTTTGGATCTTGATTGCTTTGATTTTCAAGAAGATTAGCTTTTGTAACAGAGTTCAATGACTCTCAACACTTGTCAATTTTTTTTCTTTATATTTTTTTTATATGTCCTAACTTTTACTTAGACCATCCTTGGCGGGTTTTCAGTCTAAGAGACTTTTCATTCTTTATTTTATTTTTATTTTTTATTTTAATTTTATGAATGCCTCTAATAAATGAATTTTTGAAATTGAGACAAGAAGATTTTTTTGACAATTTCAACCACTTGGGTAAACTTTTTTCTTTAGATAGGCTTAAAGAAGACTAAAAGGGTTTTTATCCAAAAATATGCATTCAATATATTATATTTGGAAAAGAATTCATTTTGATTTTTTATGTCAGGCTTAAAGATATTTTTTCATTTTTTCAAAATTTTCTGATAAATCCAATGATTTCATAAACAATTGATTTATAATTTTATTTTTCTTTTTTATTTGTTTTTACCTTTTTTATTTTTGTTTATTCCATAAAATTCTTTTAGAATTCTCGAGATTCTAAATTATAACCCACAATATATTTTCTTAGCAACACAAGATATAAATAGGAAAAATATTTTCTGAAAATTTCTTTTTATTGAATATTGTAGCACAATGACAATGATAATGTCAATGGGATATTACATTTTTTTTGCATCAAAAGGTTATGTTTATAACTTCCCAATTATCAATTTGCTCATTAGGAAAACAAGGGTATACAAATTCATGACTTGAATCTTCATGAATTTTCAACAGTCTCCACTTGATCAACATTTATCCACCTAACACTGTAAAAGCTTTGATTCAAGTGCCAAAAAGTGATTTCTTTCAATTTTGGTTCTTTGCCTTCCGCCTTAGCTCGACTTCTTCCAATTCTTTCTTCAGTTATTCTCCTTCGATCAGCTCTAGTAGGCTTGTATCCAAGATCGAATCGGCTTTATTTTCAACTATTTCCAAAGGCATCACAAAATCTTTATCATCTTTGCCTAAGCGCTTGCCATATTTGCACCCTTCTCTCATCATAGTTTTAGCTATCATCAATGATGCATTCAACAGATTTAGATCTACTATGAAAGGATCAACATAAGCTTTGCTAACAATTTCCAAAGCTTGGAATGAAGTTTATAGAGCTTTTTCGGCAACTTCAATGTATGGGGTAGAAGATGGCCCAAATACTACTAAGTCTTCCTATCCAAAAACTATAATCAACTTATCATCAATTATAAACTTCAGTTTCTAATGCAAAGTGCATGACACAACTTCAGTCGTATGAATCCATGGTCTTCCAAGCAAACAACTGTATGCTGAAAATATATCCATTACTTAAAATGTGATTTGGAAAACACACGGTCCAACTTATACTAGTAATTCAACTTCCCCTAATACTTCTCTCTTACTTCCATCAAAAGCTCTTACTGCCATGTTACTGGGATGTAAATGAATTTCATTACCAGGATTCAAGGTATCTTTTGGCATCATGTTTAAAGATGAACCATTATCAACCAGAACACATGATATAAAATGATCCATGAATTTGATAGAAATATAAATAGCTTTATTATGACCTCTGCCTTCAGAAGGTATTTCATCTTCAGTACAAGTGAGATAATTATTAGCAGTGATATGACTAACAATTCCCTCAAATTTCTCTAAAAAGATATCATTTTCCACACGAGCTCCACTTAGAATCTTCATTAATAATTTTCGATGAGAAGGGGAATGCGTCAATAGCTCCATCAAGGATACCCTTGCAAGCATGCGATTCAGTTGATCTATAAGCTTGTATTCACTCTGCTGAATAAATCTAAAAAATTCACATGCTTCTTCATTGGTTATCTCTTTCATTTCTTTTTTTTCCTCGTCTTCAACAATGTTTTGCACAACTTTTCCTTTTAGAAATGCTTTCTCCTTCTCCATAGCAATTTCTTCTCTAATCTGCTCACAACTTTTCTCACCTTTTAAGTCAGGAGGAGTAAAAAGGCGTCCGCTTCTAGTCATACCCCCAATTCCAAAAATATAATCAATTGCCACTTTGCCTTGATCAGTTGATTCCTCTTTTGGTTCACCTTGAATGATGCTAAGATCAAACTTCCAAGGAATAACTTTGTTATTCTTATATGAAAAATATGATGGTATTTGAATCACCAATGGTTGCGACTTTGAAGGCATGTGGATAGCAGCAACTTTTGAAAATTGTATGACAACTGGCATAGGTAGGGGTATGCTCTTTTGATCTTCCATGATTGCTTTACCCTTGTCTTCCATTATGAGTTATTAATTTGAATTCTACAAGATGTTAGAGAATATTGTAATTACATTTCTTTTATCATTATTTTATCAAATGCAAATGTGAATTAATTAATTTAAAATAGTAAATTGAAAACTTGTGCGAATATTTCATGGAAATCAACAAACAGTCTGAATTTTATTGAGAACTAAGAATGGTTTGTCATCAGATACAAAGAAAGAATCATCCTTTTCGGGCACGAGATATCATATTTTTCATCTCTCCTGACAGCCCTTTACAACGCTCAAATAAAATCTCAACTTCTTTAGGAGTTTTACAAAACATCAAAGATATCTCAGCTTCATTCACCATCTCAAGGATTCCTTCTATTGCTCCATTAGCTACAACAACTAACTAAGAGAAGCTCACTTTCCAAGATATGACAATTCTTTCCATCTCTGCTATAAGTTCCTCTAGTTGGGCTATAGTCGCCTGATGGTTTTCTTCACTATCCAGCTTCTGTCAATGTTCCTCTTCAATGTTCCTCTTCAAGTCACCAAAAACTAATTTGATGATTATGTTGGTTATAATTAGCAACCATTTTATTTAATAGCTAAAAATTGGTCTCCAAATAGTGTTTTTCTTGTAGTGGATATCCACAAGACAAGTCGTCGTGATATAAAATTTAGATTTAAGTATAGGTTAAATGGATTAATTTTGATTTTAGTTCCCAAAGGTTTTTATTTAGTTTTAAATAAAATAGAATATACAACTTTAATTCCTAAATATTAAATTTGGGATTAGAAATCGTTTTATTTTAAATCTAAAAGCTTAAAGTTTAAAATTTAAATTCTACAAGCCTAATACAATAAAACTCATTTTAGTCTCACAAACTTTTTAAGGAGTAGAATCACGTTTTGATTTTCATTTTTAAAGACTAAAAACGTTAAAATTTTGAGGACTAAAATAGAAATCATTTCAAATTTTAGGGATTGAGACATAATTAAACCTAAAATTTATAAATAAGATTAATTTAAATATATTTTCATTTCATTAAATGAAAACGATATTTTTATTTTTATGTGACTGTCGTATTAATTAACGTAGAAACTTGCACTATCTCATTCATAAATACCTTGATTTGATAAGTACAAGAAAATTGTAACCAAAACTATAATTATTTCTTTATTAATTTTGAAAAGCAATGACATGCACGTATTATTGCACTATTATATAGAGTTAGATAATGAACTGTTTGACTTATGTTACTTCATGGAATGATATTTTGTACCTCTTTGTATAATTTATTTTTATAAATTTCTTTTCCAGCACGTAACCCATAATAGGGTTACCATGCACCAAACGCACTTATTGTTTGTTTTCTTCTCAACTGGCTGGTTGCGTTGGTACTTGTTGTGACAAAGTCAATAGTCTCATGGATTTTCCTTTCTTTTATATATATATATATATATATATATTTTAAGTGGACAAAGGGATACCTATTATATTATAAGGGTACTAAAGGAATTACAATTAGAATGCATTATTGTTTGTTGTTCGAATTTGTAAAATAATCTTATGTGAATTTTACAATGAAACATTTTCGACAAAAATGGAATTGATGGTTCTTAAATAATTTTGAAGCGCTTTCAAATTCGTTTTCAAGATCAAGAAAAATATTGTGAATTTGGTTTTTAATTTTAAAAGCATAATCTTAGTATTTTTATAGTACTTATTCTTTTCAAATTTGCTTTAAAAATAATTTTAAAACATTATAATTAATTATGTTAAAGTATAATGATGATTTTTTTGTGTATATTTATACATTCACAAATAAATATTATAAATAAAATATTTAATTATTTTAAGTAGTAATTGATTATTTTAGGTTTGGTTTAGATAGAAACTTTATATATAATTGATTATCACCTCAAATAATTGATTAGGTTAAGTTTTTATATTTAAAAAGAATAATATAATTGATTATTTTTTAAATATAATTGATTAGATAAGTTCTTTGCTATTCATATATAAAATGGTTTCTTTATAATTTTGAAGTTAACAATTTTAAATCTTTTATAAACATTCTTATGAATAATTCCCCAAAAACGTGAAAAGAAAAAAGAATTCTTTTCATAAGTTTAATTCAATCCCTCTTAAACTCAATTCTTAGAACTAACATTCTTTCTTTTTAAACCATGTTCAATTTAACCTACCCTTTAATAATCACATCGTGAATCCTTTTTTAGTCCAATTCCTCATTTCTTTAATTTTGAAGCTCAATACAAGCCAATGAAGTGAAAATTGATAAAAAAAAAAAAAAAACTTGAATTGTCGAGTTTAAGGTAGAATTGGAATTATTTTGGTAGTTAACATTGCATATAAGTGTGTGGTTTGGAACCAATTTTGATAATGTGCATCAGGCTAAATCTGCTTAGTGAATTCTAATTGCACTAAGCGAAATTATGAAAAAAAATCAAAAATAAAGAAGATAAATTCGCATGACCACCTAATCACACTACATTTACTCAACAAATGAGTGGCAGAGAATGAAAAGTTATGAAAAAAAGAATAATAAAAAAATGAAGAAAAGATAAAGTAAAAAGTAATTTACTTAGCTTTAGCTTTTTGATAAATATTGATTTTTCATTATTTAAATGAATTAATTGATAAATAGGTACATGTAATTAAACATTGTTTGCAGTTGTTAGCTAAATAAGAAGTTTTATACAATTTTTGACTTTGTCTCACTTTATCCAATTTTGTTCATTTTATACTGATAATATTTAATTTTGTTCATTTGTTCATTTTAAGAGAATAAAAAATTATTCTCTCACAGAATGCCTAACTAAACAGTAAGAGCTGACTTGAGTAATTTGATACGTAAAAGATACGTAAGTCTCAATATTAAAAACTATTAAAAAGATATGACGTACTCAATGAATAATATGAATAATATGGTTCTTAAAAAAGAAAATAATAAACAGTATTTCCAATAATAATAAGAGTTTCTATACTCTATGATATACTATAAGTTTACTAAATTTTATAATAACTATTTTATAATTATATTAATGATTTTTTTTTGTTAGTGGACAGTTGACAGGATAATTTGTTTACACCATTAATACGTAAATTAACTCTAAAAAAATAAATTTTAGATATTTAAAGAAGTTTAATTTGATTTTTCTTTTTCTTTTACAATGGTGAAATTAGTCCTCTCTTTATTATACTAGTGGGCATAAGAGGAGCGGAAGAAGGAGAGAATCAAAATCAATCACTTTCATAGTTTAAATATCGAGTATCTAACCGTTACTTTAATCATGATCGAGTTTTTATTATCACCTTGTACATGTCTATAATCTTATATATTATTGATAATAAAAATATATTTTCTATTGTTATGTTAATAAAAATTAGTTTGAGAAATATTGTTAAATATAAGAGGTATACTAAAAGTTGAGATAAGTGTCTCAAGATAAACATTATAATATATATATATATATATATATATATATATATATATATATATATATATATAT
>Ga0099824_1004766_pt1 | contig 19411 bp, 10 predicted proteins | sample SiratrowhiteBW_FD_76837 | JGI IMG/M metagenome (GOLD analysis project Ga0099824, IMG submission 76837) | Root nodule microbial communities of legume samples collected from California, USA - Siratro white BW | ecosystem: Host-associated > Plants > Roots > Nodule | place: USA: California... | reverse complement strand
TATATATAAATACTTAAAATTGTTAGGTATCCAAGTGTAAGGCTAAGTCTTATTTTAAGTGAAAATAAGAAAGTTGAGCAACATATAAGAAAGAAAACTCACAAACCTCAAGGTTTTGAGAAGGTAGAGTCAATTCCTTGTGTGGGTTCAATTCTTGTCTCATTCTCGTTTGATTTCTCCGGTGTTTCTTTTTACCCTCAATCTTATCCAGCAAATAGTATCAGAACTGATGGTTTGTGACGCTGATAAGCTCAAACGAGTAGAAGTTTCAAGAAAGTTCAATCGTTTAAGATTTTAGGTTGAATGTGGAGTCAATTTCTTGTGTGAGTCTGACTCTTGTCTCATTCTTGTTTGGTCTCCCTAATATTTTCTGCCTGATTTTCTTAATAAAAATTTATACTTTTAGTATTATAGCTTAGATAATACCTAATAATAGATAGGTTGATTTAAAAATTACCTCAAATTACAAAATGGCTATTGGGATGTAATGTAATTAATTTTTAAAGATTAGTAATATAGTTCTTGTATAGCTTTATTATTTTGATTGAAGAGTGGTGAGGAGGCTCTTATGGATTTCTTATTTATGAGTTTATGAGAAGAAGTTGTGTTAGTACTTTCAACATCTCATAACTTTCTTCGTAAATATTGTACTTATTATAAATTTTTTTTTGAACTAGAACTTTGAATTTATTAATCATATTGAAAATGGAAACGAGAAAAAGCTACTCATGTAACTTTAGATATGAAGAAAAATTATATATAGGAGTACAGGAAGCTAGGCCAATTAGTTATTTTAATTTTAATTGGGTTTAAGTCTTTTAATTCAAACCTTATAATTTATTTGTTACCTTTATAATTTATTATGATAGTTTTTTTTGGAAGTTTCTGTTCACAAGTATTATCATTCACTTTAAATTTATAATGCATTAAGTTTAAGTATCAAGATTTTGTTATTCATAAAATCAAAATTTCTAATAAAATGAGGTTTTGTGAGTAAATTAACAATCTGCATAATTAAAGAAATTACGGACAACGTAATAGTTTTATGTTGAAGATAATTATGAATAAACTGACAATGAATTTAAATGAGTTATGAGTAATTTGAATAATATACTTATTCTTACAATGTATATGAGTTAATCTAGAAACAAAAATATTTATGTTAAAAAATAGTCAATTACACCAAACTACCTCAATAGTGATTAGAGTCATGGCATGATATTAAGCTTTAATAGAGGAACAATAAATAATATCTTGTTTCTTACTCTTCCAAGAGATAAAAGAGTCTCTTAAAAAAATGTAAAACCATGGTATAGACTTAAATCAATAATGTAGGAATAATTGACTCTAGAAAGGGAGATTGAATAGATCCTAAACTCAAACTGCTGCAAGGAACAAATCAAAAAAAGATAATCTAATACAAGAGCAGATAAGCACGGAGAATATGTTTTTATATTAGTTCACCTCTAATACCTAGGCTACATCTAGGGATCATCTAATACAAGAGCAGATAAGCACAGAGAATATGTTTTTATATTGGTTCACCTCTAACACCTAGGCTACATCCAGTTCTCTCTTAAAATTACTCAAGATGTTTCACTATACAGTAAACATTTACAAAGACACAAACCTCTCTAGGTTATGACGAGTACACAAACTTCTCCAAGTTACAGTGAGTACATAAACCTCTACAAGTTAAACTAGTCTCAATCTACTCTAAAGATCAGGACCACTCAGAAAATGTAGAAAACAATCTCAAAGAGAGTGCAACTAAATCTCACAAGGGATTACTTCACATTGGTTAAAAATTACAAGCATTTGTTGCACAACACAACTAATTAAATGCTCTACAATAGTAGAATTACATAGTAGACGCTCATTGTATGGAGTAGACACTCAACTTAAAGAATCTCTTTTTCTTATATTCTCTTTCTTGTATTCGAAGTAGTAAAGGGAGCTTCTGTGTTTTTTTTTTTTCCAATGTGTAACTCACTTCATTCTTATTTTCTTGAACTTCAAAGATGAATTATATATAGCCTTGAAGAAATTAGTCATTGGAGGCTCTAAATGGTAATTCTAGATGTAGCAGATCTTTGATATCACTCTCTCATTAGACACTCTATATGGAAACTCTCAATATAATCTTGATTCTGCATAACGCTTGATTGATTATGCAAAGGAAATAATTCAAATGCAGATGCAGTATTCTGAATTAAAAGAAGATTTAATTTAATATTAATTTTTTTTGAAAAATTTCCATTACAGATGTAATTATGAGTGTTTTCAAAAAACTTCTATAACAAAGAAAATATGAAGGTTGAGTAATACTCTTTATACCTTCGATTTGGATACTAATTAAGCTCTAAGCATATTAATTTCAATTCAAATTTGAAAGCAATTAAGGGAAAATAATTGTTTTTCAGACCCACTTAAATGGTTTCTAGATATACACAAGTTCAGAATGTTGAGATTCAAAAGGACTTCAATAGAACCCTAGTATGGATAATTGTTCAAATTGTTTCTAAAAACAATCGTGCAATTAATCATTCATTAGAGCAAATAAAAACTTTAATTTCATACGCATTAAATCATAGTTATATTAAAAAATAGTGAGATTAAATCAATTCAAAACATTTTCATTTTAGTAGACATTGTTCTTACACATTTTGATTTAATAATTAGAGAATCTTGTTAAAACTTTCATTTTGATTCGAAATTAAATCAATTAACAGGTAGGCGCAATTAAACAAATGAAAACAAATTAAAAATGAGCTTGGAAAATCCTTATCTAGTTGAATGCAATGAATGAATCTTCTAACGCAAAAGAGAAGATTAAACTATCTAATGCAAGGTTAACCGTCTAAAGCTTCATTGATCGTCTAATGTTGCTTTGAACATTTAATCTAGGATTTACCTTTTAATGCAACTTTAAAAATCTAATGAGGCATTGACCGTTTAATACAGCGTTGACAATCTAATCCAAGGTTGACCATCTAAGGTAGAGTTGGTTGTCTAATCCAACGTTTGATCGTCTAATCTAGGGTCGTCTTTCTAACACTGTTTTGACCATGTAATGTCCAAAACTATAGATTTTTATGCTAAAACTAGATTTATTAAATTTTGAATAATCACTTAAAGTATTTATTATCATCAAAATCAAAACTAGATCATGAGAATATTTAATAGGACCTTGAGTCGTCTAGTATGACCACATCATCTAATGAGCGCTAGACCGTCTAATGGTCTAACAATCTCCCTCTTTTTTATGATGATAAAAATTACAAGTTTTAAAGCCAAAATCAACAATTAACAATATTAGTATCATGTAAAAATGTTAAATATGCAAGCAACGAAATCAAATTGAATTTATTTAAACATCAATGAGAACGAAACAACAATGAACCAGAGAACCAAAACTGAAACTTAAAAACTGTAGAAAATTTTGCAAAAAACCTAACCAGAGACTACACCAAAAAATGCGAAACCAAAATTGATACTCAAAACCAAAAAAAAAAAAAAAAAAAAAAAATCTTAAAATAGAAACATCAACAACCAAACCAAAAACTCTCAAGAAACTTATTAACCCTCAAAACAACAATAACAATCATCCTTTAATATCTTCTCTCAAAACAAATGTCATCCAAATTGTGTCTCCCTGTTTTGTCATCATTGAAAATGGTTCATCGTAGAAAACATCATTATTGCGAGACTTATCATTTAACACATCAAGTTTATGATTCAACTTCTAAATTATATCACACAACTCTTGAGCAATGATAACACTCTGAAATTGAAAGGTGTTATGTATCATCTCTTTGGCATGCGACATGATAATTGAATTTGAAGATGTAGGGACATGATCTTTAAAGGGAGTGGTGTTTACTGATTCATCATAATTTAAGGGTGGAATATGTGTCATGGCCGAGAAGATGCTCCATGAAAATTTTTCTATATGTATGCGTGTAGGTTCATGGATGCACGTGTGTTTCCCTTTTGATGAGTTCACGAGGTGTTCTCTAAGTCTTGAATGTTGCCCCATTCAATGTAAGATGTTTCATTTGAAACCTTCCCCTCAAGTTTTCATCTGTTACTATAGTGCTCAATTGACTGATTCGGTGGATTAACTATCATTGGTCGGTCAGCCAGGGACATATCTCCTTGTCCTTTAAAACTTGTCACATAAAAATTTCAAGGTGGATTTTCAAGATTATAGTAGAGCCCCAGGGTCATCAATTTTTGTATGACGAGGACAAACCAAAATTTCCTTTGTATTGTACTCGGAACCCTATTCGGTACCATAGTTGGTGAAGGTCGATGATGACCTTAGAGTTAGCAAGGTCTTTGAGGTTCTAGATTAGTTGTTGAGAAGACTACCCACCCGAAAGATTCTTGTCATTTACCTTTCCCCTTAGTAATGAGTTGATTTTACCAATATGTGTAGTTTTTGGTTTATTTTCTATGGTCAGTGTTAACTTTGTTGAATGCATTATTGATTTTTAGGAGTCATGCCTCAAATTTTGTTAGATTTTAAGCAAGTTTTGAAACATCTGCGACAACAATATTGGAAGGTTGCCAAGAAGTCTTTGAAGAAACCTTTTACTTCTCTAACCCCGATCAGGCATGCTTTTGGCTGCTGACCTACTTCCTCCTCCTGCCGACAAGAAAAAGCAAAAAAGGAAGGACAATAACAAGTCTTCGAAGAGACATGCCTCTCCTCGGAGGTCTTTGAAGAGATCCCAACCATCATCCTCTAATGCCGGGACATACGTCACCACCCTATTACTTGGTAGTTTCTTGTATTTTCTAAAGAAAATTAACATTTCCCATACTATAACCAAGAAAGGGGGCGTAGCTTCAAAATGCAAAGCAAAATTCTTGCATTGTCTCAAGTGATTGGTTTTGAGGCCTCTAAAGGTTTTGCATCCAAGGTTAAGAAGTTGTAGGACGAGATGGTAGAGTTAGCCAACTCTTTAAAAGCTGCTTTTGGCACCAACTCATTACTTGAGTGAAGAAGATGGAGGTTGATTGTGATGTAATGGTTGCTGATAGGGCATCATGGAAGACTTGGTGCCTCATTTCAAAGTAAAAGAAGAACAAGCTTATTACCGATATGAAGGACCTTGAACAAAGCCCAGATGACCCTTGTGCATGATGAGTCTAAGACCAAGAAAGAGAAGGAGGAGAATGTCGAGATTGAGCTACTAAAGTTCCAACAATATGTCTTTGATGTTCACAAATAGGGTTTCAACCATGTTTTCATCAGGAAACCTTCTTTTATAGTGTTTCTATTGATGACGTCAAGCTCAACATCAATAAAGACATTTATCAAGAAGAGTTGATGCGTCACATTTTTCAGCACTTATTTACTTGAGATGTGCTTGAGTCTATACAAATTTGATTATTGTAGTTTCACAAGAAAATTAAAAGAATTCCAGTGTTGATTGCCTAGCGTAGTGTTAGATTGTTTAACACCAAAGAGATGATAGTATAGATAGGGAAAGTTAACCCCAAGTCGTCTCTCAACGAATCCAATAATAAATTCATAAAATCAATGTTAACTACTTATTTGCAACAAGGAAAGTTAGTAATAACAATAAAAGAAATAGGGGTTTTTTTAAGGATTGTTGTGCAGAAAATTAAAAAGATGATTAAAACTAATAAAGAGAATAGATTGACTCTCAAATTCTTTCACAACAAATTCTTCCTTGGTTTTCTTAAGATTATTATCCTTCAATTATCTTCAAATAGTTGAACTCAACCAAACAAGTGTCAATCAAATTCAATGGAATCTTATCAGCAAAACAAGCGCCTACTGATATATTTAATATCTCACCTTGTCTCCAAGCGTCTACTAAATGAGATGTATATCTTTTATCTCTTGACTAAGTGTATAAGAAATTGATTAAGACTAAGAGAATTAACTAAGAAATCTAATCAAGGAAAAATAATTGAATTCTCAACAAGCATTAAAAAATAATTATTTTTTCAAAAACATAGAATTCAAAAAGACTAATAATATAGAACAAATGTTACAGAGAATGTAAAGAACAAAACTTTATTAAACAGAAGCCTCATAATTTATCATGAAATCACAAGAGAATCAACCCAAAGGAGTTTAGCATTCCATGACGAAAGTACAAGAATTACAAAGAAAATAAAACTAGAGATTTTACTATTGAACATTGTGTCCTTCATGCCTTCTCCAACCTCTATTTATAATCTCCTTTTCTTCAAGAAATTGACTCAGAATTAATTATCAGATATTGTCTTTGCAATTATCAGATGTTTTCTCATGTGTCAAAGATTAATTTTGTAAATATCTTCTTTCTAATAAATTTGTAGATTTTCCATCTGTCAATTTCTTTCAGATATTTTGTTTTTGTTCTAGATATCACTCATAATAATTGAATATGCTGCAAAAGATATTGCAGAATATTTGAAGGAGATTTTTTTCTAAATCAAGTAGGAATTGTAGATGATCATCTTTATAGAAAATTTGAATAATATATTGGTAAAAGATTTGATTAGATTTTGAAGCCCATAAAATATGTGCAAATAATTATAAACAAGAAAAATAAGAGAAGATGCTTACAATCCAAGTTTAACCAATAATCTTAATTAAGGTTCAATTAATTCTGATTGGGTAAATCTTATTTAAAACAATGAATTTATTCCCAATTTCAGTCTAAGAAAGTCAAAGTTAAATACTCTAAGTGTGAATAGAAATATACTTATCAGAAGTGTTCAAGTCTATACGCTCCATGCTTCACTTCATCATGAATATGAAATGTCCATTTTCAATTTGTCAAGAATTTATCATCATTCTTTATAGCTTTACTTCTCATATTAACCACACAAGATCTCCTCAATGGGAGTTTCTTGGTTTAACCTTCGAGTTATAGGCCAAGAGTCTTCCTCCTTCTAGTCTTTCACCATAATCTTATTATTTCAATTCACAATTACTTTTTTAGGTTTGAGATAAAGAGGGTCGTACTTATATAAGATTTTTCGACATTCAAGTTAGTTGTGATAGTTGAAAGTGATAAATATTATTCAAATATAACATTTACACATAGTAATATAAATATAAAGTCGATTAATAAAATTAATTTAGAATTAAAGTTTATTTAAGTATGTAATCTGGATTTTCTAATTTTTCTTCGAAATTAATTCTAAGATCATCTTAGATTAATTTTGTTATTATAGATTATTATTGTGGATGTGACTTTGATCATGGTGCTGCTAAAAATAATAAGTTTTGTTAAAAATGAAATTAAAAAATGTTAATGTTAATTCATATTAAATAGTCAAATTTTATTAATTATGTCTTAATAAGATTTAATAGAACTGAACTCGATTTTGGGCAATTTTCCGAAGCAGATTACAAAGGACGAATCCCAGAATTCGACTTCACACCATTAATTAACTGCCTAACTTTTTTTAAAAAAAGAAAAAAAAAAAAAAAAGAAACTGCCATCCCTACGTACCATGTTCCTTTCCCTTTTTTCTTTCACCTTCTCCTCTGTTTTCATTCTTTAGTAGAAGCAGAAAAAACTATTTAAAACAAGAAAATACATTTTCTAAAATAAAAGTATCTAAAATCCATTTATATAATCTTCTAACAAATATAAAATATGTATTCCTAATTTCTTATTTCCAAACAAAAAAAAAATACTCAGAAATAATTTTTTTTTGAAAAGGAAACAAGAATAGACATTGATTTGAAAAGTACATTCAATCAAAGATAAACACCTAAAGATGTATAATCTTCTAACAAATATAAAAGATTACAAAAGTGAAATTTCTTAGATATATCCCATATCTAAAAGCCATTTCTAACAAATCTAAAATATGTATTCCTAATTTCTTATTTCCACAAATAAAAAATACCCAAAAATAATTTTCTTAAAAGGAGACACTAATAGACATTGATTTGAAAAGTATATCAATTCAAGATCAACAGTGAAAAATGTTTGGGAATGAATTAATAAAGTGAAATCTCTGGGATGATCCTATCCATTCCATCTTTTCAAAGTCAATGGCCCAGCCATTATATGAGAGGAGGTTGAAACAAAACAGCCACCACCACCAAATCCTTGTCAACTCTTTCTATCACCTTTTTTCAAATCACATTTAATATATAATATTAATTTAATATGCTTTTCACTTCCTTATTAGGCCACTTGCCATGTGAGGAAAAACCAAAAGCAGAAAAACCAATAACATTGTAGGAATCTTGTGCCAAAATCCAGATGAACCAATAATACTCAACACTGCCCCATCCATCCTTTACCCACATACATCCTCTTCTGCTTGCTCTTTGTGATTCTCACAGAAAATAAAAAGTGAGAAGTTTTCAATATTATATGATTAAAAATTATTAATTTTAATATATATTAGTTTCTCTACTTATTTTGACTGTTTTAATTTGATCCATTTATCATTTAATAAGAAGTTACTTGAATACATATTTTTGCTCGTGATAAGTTAACAAATTTTGTCAATGAACTCTAATGAAAAAATTAGCTTTTCCTTCTCTAATTTTTCTATTCTATTTTTTTAATCTCAAAAGTTCTATCTAGGTCACCTTATTTTATTATTCAAAACGCTATCTAAAACGAAAATTAAAATAAAACAATAAATTTTATTAGGAACGGAAAATTAAAAAAAAAAGTTTATTACGAAGTAGAAGCAAAATTTGATATATATTATCAATTAAAAATATATTTAAATCTAAAATATTTAATTTTGTATATAACTTTTTTCCTAGTCGATATTCTGAAAAATAACATTACTAGCTTGAAATAAAGATTACATGTAGACTTCAAATAAAAAATACCTTTTGTAAGCATAGATTGTAAGTAATCTAAATAAAGCTTAAAGAAAGGACAACATTGCATTGATTTTGAAAATTGAGGTACTAAATTAGATGTTTTAATGATAAAAAGATCAAATTGAACTAGTTGAATAAATAGAGAGGAATGACATTAATGATTTAACCCACAACATTAAAAGAATGTATTTATTACCCTTATGAAAAGCCTTCAAACAAAAATGGTGGACACAAATAAAGTGTTGCAGCCTTTGATCCCAATCTCAAAACCCCTATGGTCTAGTGTGATGGGAAGAAGAGGTTTGAAGCAAAGGGTGGGGGACCCTTATTACAGATTGGCAATCATGATCATGATCATGATGATGCACCATCACCTCAAACACCTTAGTACTCATAATTGAATTCATAAGGGTTTGGAATTGGGTAGGCATCTAAAGCACACTTAAGGGTGTGGTGTCTACCAGAATGTCTTAGATTTAGTGACTTACACGTAAGGAAGGGGAGGCAACCCTAGCTAATTGGGGAACATGAATGCATGAACTTGTACTATAATTGATCAAAAGGGATTTTGGAATAAGGGGGGAAAACAAGGCTTTATGTGAGTGAATTGTGAAATGCACATATAATGTCATAGTCTCGACAGCTTAGTATGGTTTGTGATGGTAAGTAGTAATAGATTTGATTCCCTAGATCTTGATCATGGATGGGATATTTAGAGTGTAGATAGAATTTTCAATAGTAAGATACATACATACTTGTCGGGTAGAACATTAAATGAATTTTGGTTTTGGTTTTGCCGCAATTTTGTCATAATTAAAATCATATCTTGCTAATTTTGGTTGTGTATAGATTATGTTCTTAACTTGTTCTTTTTTCATAAAATAAAAAGATAAAGGTGAGAATTTGATTTGTAGTAAGAATAAGGGTGATGTGAATTGAATTTTAGAGTTCTTAAGTTTTGACAGAAGACACGTGTAATTTTTAAAAAAATGTATAAATTCAAAACATTTAATTTTTAACTAATATCTTTAATTTTGGTGTATTAATTAATTTGATAGAAAAAATCTGAAAATTTCTTAAGAGCTTGCTCGTGAAAGAGATATTTTTTTATAAAATTGATTCAATATGTATTATATTTACAACGGTTATAAGTTTAACTCATTTAATATACACACATTAAATCGATTTTAACTAAAATTGATTTTAAAAAAATATTTCAATTTATAACTATATATAAACAGTCTAACTTATTTAAAATTTATTACATGATTTACTTCATAAATGTGATGTAAAAACTATTTTTTAATATAGATAATAATAATAATAATAATAATAATAATAATAATAATAATAATAATAATAATAATAATAATAATAAAAGGTAGAATCTGCAGTTAGAGAAGTGTAAACTTCATCATTCCTTATACTTGGAAAAGGATGAAGGAAGTTCTAATGTAGTATGTCCTATAAAATAAAAGTATTATGGAATAAATGTTGATTGCAATTAATAAGGATTGATATGATACTACACAAAGATAACAAATTTAGAAATTTGTTATTATGATAGTTGATATAAGATAAGTATTCTTGAAGCAACATGGATTATTCTGTACCCAAATAATATTACTAAGATTTGAACTTGAATTTTCTAATAAGTAATTTTATGTATCGCTTTAAGCGTTTTTTTAACCTTAAGGCTTGAAGTATATTATGAATCTCTTGGACCTAGTTCATTTAACTTTTTTAAAAAAAAATATCATTTAGCTAGTAATGATTTGATGTTAAGGTTATCTTAATTGATATAAACTTTATATAACAACTGTTAGATTGTTAATATAAATATTGAGGATGTATAATACCAGTAATATATCATGCTAACGAATAATTCTATTAGAATAGAAATTGATATACCATCAATACCACATTTGGTTATTGTTAATATAATAACAATAAATATAAGCTTGTTCAAAAAGAAAAAACAAGTATACTTACTGATCGGACAAAAACAAAACATTTTCCTTTTGAATGAAGGTGATGATTATGAAAGAACCCTTCAAAGTTTATGGATTAAGAAGAACATTTTGGATAAAAAATAAATCTTCAAGCCTCTTGAATTATATAATTTGAAACGGAAAACATAGATTTTTAAAAATTTTAAATATTTTATTTGAAATACAAATTTATATTTTAAATTATATATTATGAAACACAAATTTATATTATTATAATACAAATTTCTAGATTATATAATTCAAATACAAATATTTTTTATTTATTATAACATTTTGTTTTTAAGTATATTTTTATATCATATAATCGCAACATAGTCTGATAATTATATTGTTATACTCACTCTATATATATCATAGCAACGATTATTGAATATGGAGATAAAATTTTAATTTTGGATGAAAATATTTGATGAAATAGATAAATTATCTAATATGGATACGTATGATATTATCAAGTTTGTGACAACTAAAAATGAATTGGTTGGAGAAGATTGCGTTCACCTTTTTACAATAGATGAGGTAAGTTGAAATTCATAACCTTTGTGTAAAAAATGTGACATAGGACATATACTTATGATATGTGTTTATGTAATTATTTATGTAGGTATTTGAGATGACTTACTTTAATTGGTAACCTGTTGACTTAGTTTTGTAATTATCCTTTTGTGGTCTAATAAAGCAAATGATAAAGACATACGTGTTGTTAGATTTTGAAGGGGGCAATAAGTATAAGAAATACAAACATGATTTGGAGGTCACTGTAACTAGTACAAGAGAATGTTATTGTCTTTTTAAATTGTTGGATAAACTAGTTTGCAATGGAAAAGGGCGAGTGTTGAAGGTAATATGTGGGTGTCATAATCATGAATTGGTTGATATAATATTTGGTCACCCTTATACTAGCATATTAAAATCTAACGAACATTTCATACTTGTTGACATGACTAAAATCATAGTGAAGTCGACAAGCATATTACTTACATTAAAAAAAGAACAATGAGGAGAATGATATGATAATAAAACAAAATATTACTTACATTAAAAAAAGAACAATGAGGAGAATGTCATGATAATAAAACAAATGTACAATGTTAGATATTCATACAAAAGATCATAAAGAGAATGTAGAACTGAAATAAAGTAGTTAATGATGTGAGTCATACATGATCGGTGCAACAACTCTCCATCAGTATCCACCATAAATCCACAAATTGTTAACAACTACAAGTACAACATGATAATTAATATCATACTTTTTTCATAAAATATTGTGCATCCCACAAGGTGTAACAAATAAAACCTTACAACACAGTCCCATCTTTATGGACACAAAGCTCCTTATATACCTCCTAAAGCTAAATGAGTCTAACGCGTGCACCACGACAGTATCTTATCTTTGTTGTGACATCACCCAAGTAAACCCCTAGCAACTCAATCAACTCTTAAAGCTGCAATGAAATTCAACGTTACTACAAGAAAACTTGTTATTACCTCTATAGGTAATAGAAGAAATTTATCAATAAAATAAAGTTACATACGAATTACACATGAAAAAAAAAAGTGAAAGTAAATTGGGTGTAGGTAATTGTTACCTACAAATTTTCAAAATTTGTAAGTAAATTCATATGGAAGTATTTGTAAGTAATTACATACAAAATTTTCCACAAAAACAACAAAATTCAAATAGAAATGTCCATCTAAGTTAGTACAATTATTATCAATTTTAAAACTAAATGACTTAATATTTAAAACATTTACATCTATCTTTAAGCTTGAATTTTCTTTTATCTTCTTTTTTCAAATTATTTTTATCATTATTTTGTAATATACAACTCTTTCTTAGGCAACAAAGTAAAATGATTCACATGACTAGTAATTTGAAAAAAAAAATAGATTCATAATTTGAAATAGAAAAAGATATCAAAATTTTACAGTCCCTCCTTCAAGTTTTTTTTTCTCAATCATGTCACACTTAAAAAACATCTCTTCTTCTTTTCTTCTTTATTTTTCTAACATTCTTTCCCTCGTATTTCTTTTTAAGCTCACTTTTTTATTTCCTCTTTTTGCACTTTCTCTCTTTTCTTTTTTTGATTTTCTATAAGCTTGCTCTTCTTCTTGTTTTTTTTTTTTAATTTCTTTATTTTATCTTTTCCTTTTTTTTATCTAAACTCTTCCTCATTCTTCATTCATTCTTCATATTTTCTTTCAAATCTTTATTTTTCTATCTTTTCTAGTTTCTTAATGTTTTATTCTCTCTCAAGTATTTGTAATAATCATAATATATTGCTTAGTTATTGGTTTTCCATTAGAACATTTGATAAAAATAAAATATGTTTATAACCTTCACATTTGGAACATCTAATGGAACTAATTTTAATCTTTGAACTTGATGTATCTTTATGATTATGTTCCTTATTTTCAAATAATTTATATAATCACAAAATTCTTTCTAACTTTTATAATCTTTAAATAAGTTTTTTTAGAAAATCATCTTCAAATTAACTCATGCTTTGAAAAGGTTAGAAAAACAAGGAACTAACATACAAAAATGGTTAGCACAATTAAAAAAAAAAAGTTGGAGCTCTCCAATTTTTAAGTGCTCACTCTTAATTCACTTGTATCAGTAATAAAATATTATGTACTCTTTTCATCAACTTCCTTTTTAATTCTTTCGAAGATTTTTAAATTAAAACCAAAAGTTTACATTTAAATTGAAATATGTAATAAATCTAAGCTAAACAAAAGGTTAATAAAAATGTGAACTATATGACAAAACTAAGGATTTTAAAGGTAAACTAAAAAACCCAAAACTATGAAATGGAATAAATCAGATGAAAAAAAAAGGTATATGACAAAACTAGAAATTATCAACTTTAGAGAACTAGAAAATTGTGTATAACATTATATTTTCTACTCTTACAACTTGGTCTTTATATAGGTTGCATATGCATGATTGTTGTTACATTCTTGTTTTGAATCCATTACAATCACGTAGAAATTAACATTAAATTTTGACTTGTGTTGATTGTATGATGCATTATAAGTATTGAATTCTCTTTCATCTTTCATTCATTAACATAAAAATAATTCAAACATATTCAATAAAAGCATGATAAATAAATTGATACCTCATTATACGATTCTTTTATTTCCTTTCAAGGTTCTAATATAAATGTTGTGAAATATATAGTTTTTCTATATGTTACACTTTGTGCCCTTAATCATTTAAGGTTATTTCAATCACGTAAACTTATCAATCATTGTTTCATTTTAACTCTAGAAAATATTTATGATTATGACTTTATTATATCTTATTTAATTGTTAAATGCATGAACTTGTAGTGTTTAACATTTTGTTCTGACTACTACATGGTGTAGTGAGCTACAACTTGCATAAAACATATTAGAAATTCATGCAATATAACATGCATAACACATTCGTTATATATAATCATCAAAACTCTTTATACGAATTAAACTATATGGGTTTCAACAAATTCTACTCTAACATATGAGGAGAATGAATACATGTCTTGCATTGTGCTAATGCAATGGCGAATTTGACGTAAGCGATAATGTGTACTAGACTAGACCTTGCCTAAACAATAAATATGGTGAATGGATATGTAAGTGTAAAATACACAAGAAGGGAGATTTCAATGAGTATTTAAAAAAATTGACATATTTTCACAATATTATGTTTGATGAACTAGCAGACAAACTATCAAAACAATTCTAAAAAAACTTAGTAATCAACTTTGTCAAATTTTACTAAGCAAACTAACACTACAAAGATACAATCAAGTACTATTTGAACTTCATCTACTTTTGGCTAAAATAACTCAAGTATGATTTGAACGCTAAACCACTTTTGACTAAAACAACGCAAGTATTATTTAAACACTTAGTCATTCCTTGGGTAAACATGAGTATTGTTTAACAAACAGCCATTCTTGGGTAAGGGTTTGATGAATAAAGGAAGTGATATAAAATATCACAAAGTTTTGTCCATTAGATAAAGAGACACATATTTTAATGAATACAAGATTTAAACACTATACTAGATTGTTATACGAACAAGAAAAGTATTCTTAAGTTTTAGGAACTAAAAGCTTTAAAAAATAAATTTGGTAATGTTTTTGCAACTCTCAATTACTTCTCTTATTTTTCTTCAACTTGAAAGATTTATATAAATAAGGAATTTAGAAAAAGAGTAATTGCGAATCCTTTTATTCCCACTGAGAGCCTTTGAAGGTGCAATTGGCTCTAGAAGGTGGGATTGAATGAACTTTGAACTCAAAGCACGAAATATAAACAATTCAAAGGAATATAAAGGCAAGGTTAAAGGAAAGAGAAGAAAACATAAATCTATACTAGTTCACCCTATAACTAGGACTACAAACAGTCCCCTTAAGCAAATCGCTTAAGATATTTTACTAAACGATTTTTCACACCATCTCTAGGAACAAATATTATTACAACTCTCCAAAAATGAGTATTAGTACACCTCTCTAGGAACGAGTATTCTACACCTCTCCAAGTAGTGAGTATTCACACTTGTCCAAGCAACAAGTATTCACACCTCTCCAAACAACAAGTATTCAACACTTTTCCAGACAAACTCAGTCTTAATCTCCCCTTGAGATTAAGATCTCTCAACAATGAGAAAAACTGTCTCAATAGAGAGAACAATGAAAACTCATAGGGCATACTTCACAAAGTGAAGAATTTACAATGGTTTAACATGCAACTCTCTTTATACTTTGCTCAATAATAAGATATAAACAATAAACTCACTCACAATATTTCTCTTGTATTTCTCGTAATGTATTTCTTTGTGTGTTTCTCGTATGTCTTGTCCCATTTATATATTTTTCTCTTTATCTACAAGGTATTTATATAGCCTTTGAGATGACGACCTTTGAAGTTTGTATCTTCTTAGAACGACAAAGTTTATACTGATGAATATCTTCAGTATATTCTAATTGATCAATCAATTTAAAATATTCATTTGTCATTTCAAATTTGAATGTTTGAGAGTTATTGTATTTATTTCCTTCTCCCTGAGTCTCGTTCTTCTCTTTATCTTTTCTTCTCTTAGATGCTATATATGACAACTTTAGCTTTGATATGATCTTTGTGTCTTTATTACATCATTGAGCCTTTTGAATTCTTTTTTTCTTTGCAGCAATTTGAACATTGAGCTATATTATTTTTGTGCTTGATCTTTGCCTCACTTGTGCAATTTATTCTTCTTCATTGCATCTGACACTTTAAAGGAAACTTCTTATATGATTTATTCTTAACGTCTTGACTATATAACTTTTATATTTTATGCATTTGAATTCCTTCTTTTCCAAATTCTTTGATCTTAAAGCTTTTGAGTCTCTTTGAAAATCTTTTGTGCAACTCTTCCACTTTGGCTTCATCTTCGTCAAGCAATTACTTGATACGATAATATCTAATATTTGTAAGCAATTGCTCTAAATCTTCAATGTAAACACCACAGTTGTCAACTCTAAGTCATGAGTAGGGTAATTCTTCTCATGAACTTTGAGTTGCTTTAAAGCATAGGTCACTACTTTCTTCTCCTACATTAAAACACCACGCAAACCTTGATGTGAAGCATCAGAATAAACTTTAAATGGCTTACTAGTATCAGGAATCACTGACACAGGAGCATTAGTCAACCTTTTCTTCAACTCCACAAAACTTTGCTTACACCTACTGATCCATGCAAAAGGTTGATCTTTGCAAGTCAGTTGTGTCAAAGGTGTCGCTATCCTTGAAAAATCTTTAATGAACCTTCTATAATAGCCAGTTAAACCCACAAAGCTTCTTATCTAGATAACTGTCTTAAGACGTTCCCACTGTAGTACTGCTTTCACTTTAGCTGGATCTACGGAGATCCCTTGAGCTGAAATCACGTGCCCTAAAAAGTTCACATCTTCCAACCAAAACTTACACTTATAGAGTTTGGCATACAGTTGCTTCTCCCTCAAAGTCTCCAACACCAACCTCAGATGCTCTCCATCCTCTTCCTTAGTCCTTGAGTGGATAAGGATGTCATTTATAATTATTATAACAAACTTATCTAAGAAAGGACGACAGAACCAACCTCAGATGCTTTTCATCCTCTTCCTTAGTCCTTGAGTGGATAAGGATGTCATCTATAAATATTATAACAAACTTAACTAAGAAATGATGAAAGATTTTATTCATATAATCCATTAATAGAGCTGGAGCATTTGTCACCCCAAAAGGCATCACCACATACTCGTAGTGCCCATAACAATATCTGAAAGTTATCTTCTGCACATCTTTAGCTTTCATCGAAATTTGATGGCACCTCGACCTCAAGTCTATCTTTGAGAACACGGTTGCTCCACTCAACTGATTCATCAAGTCATCAATTCTCAACAAAGGATATTTTTTCTTCATTGTCAACTTATTCAACTACTTGTAATCCACACACAATCGAGAACTCCCATCTTTCTTCTTAACCAACAACACTGGAGTTCCCCACAGTGATACACCAGGTCGAATGAACTACTTCTCTAACAACTCTTCAACTTGCTTCTTCAAGTCACTAAGCTCAACAAGAGCCATTCTATAAGGTGTCATTAAGATGGGTCCTGTACCAGGCACCGAGTCAATTGAGAACTCAACTTCTCATTTAGAAGGTAATCCAAGTATTTCATCTGGAAATATGTCCACAAACTCACTCACCACAGGTATAGACTCCATCTCCACTCCATTCTCCACTTTCATCTGAGTAAAAATTATAAAGCATTTTGACCCATCTCTCAACTCTGCCATAACTCGATGACCAAAAACCAAAACTGACTTTTCAACTTCAGGGAACACTAACCTCTTCTGACTATAATCTATGAGAATGTGATTAGCAGATAGTCAATCCATCCCAAGAATGACATCTAACCCCTGAAGAGGTAGGCATGTCAGGTTAATCTTGAATCTACGCCCCTCCATTACTACTGGACACTCAACACACACAGTTTTAGATGCTGGTGTAGAAACCACAAGTTCAAAATGCAACACTCTAACTGGTAGACCAATCTCATCAACACACAACTTTGACACAAAAGAATGTGTCCCTCCAGAATCAACAAAACTTTCAAACATCTACCAACTATGAAGCAAGTACCTTGTATCAGATTGTCTAACTCAGTAAGTTATATTTCTAACATAGCAAACACTATACCTGTTACTCCAGGCCTATTGCCCTCATTCTTCAACTACTGTGAACCACCTACAAGAGCCATCATTTTTCTACTTGAACCATCCCTAGCAAAATGCCCCTCCTTCTAACATAAGTAACATCTGATACCCCCATACAGTTGTTGTAGCCTAAACTAAGGTGGAGCTGCTCCTGCTCTAGGCTGTGAAGATCTAGCATACGACTTTTGTGATTGTACCCTGACCTTCCCACTAAATGATCCTCCTCCATGATTCCTGATGACTCTTCCATCACTTTTCTCAAAAGTCTCCACCATCTTCACCTTTTTTACCAATGTAAGAAACTTCTTGATGCACATATGAGCTATCACCTTCTTCAGTTCATGCTTCAATCCTTCCTCAAACTTCATACACCTCCAAACCTTAGAGGTAGCTTGGGTGTAGAATTTGGCTAGATAGTCAAATCTAGCAACATAAGTAGTCACAGACATCTCCCTCTGTTCCAATTTGAGAAACTCAGCTTCTTTGCCAAATCTGGCACTATAAAGTACTTCTCCAAAAATCTCTTCCTGAAGCTCTCCAAGGTGATGGACTCAGCCCTAGCTTCCATCATCTTTTGAGCTCTCATCCATTAGAACTCTACTTCACCAAATAACAAGTACGTAGCAAAGATCAACTTCTTATCTTCAGAAGTTGCCCTAAAGATTTTCTCCACTTCTCTCATCCACTAATCTGCTTGGTCTGGAGTATAATTCCCACTGAACATGGATGGGCTATGCATTAGAAAATCATTCAATCCCATATGCTCCTGAGGCTAACTGACACAAGAAGATGTAGTTGCTCTTGTGACATCCCATTTATATATCATCACTCGCTGATTTTCATTTATGGTCATGTTCTGCTGTTGAATAGCACTTGCCATTGCCTCAATTGCTCGGGCAATTCGACTCATCATAGATGGAGGTTGAGGAGGAATAGGAGGTCTGGGATCCATTCTATAAGGCACAAAAGAAATATTTAAGATCAATTTCTAAAACTCAAGATAACTATAAAAGGTTGCTAAAATCTAACAAAGACTCTACAGAAGTGAACCCACAACCCTAAAGTCACCTAAGGTTCGACCTACTTTGATGTCATAAATGTAACACTCCAAAAATTATTTCTAACAACTAATCTATCAAAATCAACAGTTAAAACATAATATGTATATACATGTATGTACGTATATGTATGTATATATATGTATATATATATATATATGTATGTATATATATATATATATGTATATATATATATATATATATATATATATATATATATATATGTATGTATATATATATATATATGTATGTATATATATATATATATG
>Ga0099824_1004762_pt1 | contig 19426 bp, 10 predicted proteins | sample SiratrowhiteBW_FD_76837 | JGI IMG/M metagenome (GOLD analysis project Ga0099824, IMG submission 76837) | Root nodule microbial communities of legume samples collected from California, USA - Siratro white BW | ecosystem: Host-associated > Plants > Roots > Nodule | place: USA: California... | reverse complement strand
TATTTATATATTTATTTATATATATATATATATATATATATATATATATATATATATATATATATATATATATATATATATATGCTATCATATCTCCGTATTTTATAATTTTTAGTTTAATTGTATCCGTGTATCCATGCGTATGTCATAAGGTTGTTATATTTATAGACAAGGTCGTAGCCTTTTTGGACTTTTCATCATGTTAATTTTTTTTTTCATCATATTAATTCTTTAAATAAATCTTTCGAAGTAAAATTTTGTTTGCGTGAAAGTAATATGATCAGGGTTTGTGAGGTGGGTTTAAAAAAATCACAATTTATTTTATAGATTTTGTAAACTTAGCATACAGTTTGATTAGTTTGATTATATTAGATGATTATATTAAAAAGAAATTGAAACTTACAAATTATCATTTAATACACGTAAAACATATATTGATATCTCAACAATATTATATGTAACAAGACTGTTTTCGTTAAGTTTAGGTTGTGCATAGCACAAATTCTTTATTGTTACGTTGTTTGGAAGGTCGCTATGCAGAGTTTGTCTTTTAAGAAATGCACATCGGAACTCAACATCTTCACATTGTGTAACTTTTTGACTATTTACAAATTGAGTAACAAAATTAATTTTCAATGCTAATAATATCGAAGTGTCCCATTTGAAGATGAAGGAAGAACAATGATAGATAGAAAAATATTTGATTAGATTTTTTTATAGACAAATTATTTTGATTTTGTAATGTTAATGTGGTATACATCTAATTTTATAATGTGAAAACATCTAATTTTATAATGTCAAAACTTCATCCAAGATCATATGTGATAAACATGCATTCCAAGTAAGATTGAAAAGTGTGCGCATAATTACAAGTATCACATATGTGAGTGTGTTTTTTATTTAATGACACGTGTCGTTAATAATTCCAAACATTCAATAAATATTAGAATCACATTATTTCTAAAATTATCTATATTGAACACTGAATAGGACTGTGAAATGTTATATGTGTGACAATTTATGCACTAATTTATGTTTGCGGGGAATGCAAGTGAAGTTGTACACATTCAGACTAAAAGACATTATCAATTATCATGTTCATGTTCTTGATTTATTGTACCATGGGATCACTTCCTCACACACTTAATACCAATTTAATAAAAAAAATCACATTAAATTATTTTAAATAAAATTAAAATTGAATTAAGAGCAAGGAACTACACTAAAAATACTACAATATTGAGACAAAAATCTATTTAACCTATATGTAAAGACCATTGTTGTGATCTTTCCAGGAAATAAATTGCGTAAATTGCGTTAGAGCAAATCTGTGGTCCCACCATTTTGATCTGATCAATGATCAACGCGTTATGTTTCCACACACCACACTTGATCTGTGCCAACTATTATTCCTCTGGTCTCGACTGTCACCAAAGGAAAATACTATAATTAATATATACTAATAATTACTTAATCAGTTCACTTCATAAATTTCACACCACATCTTTAGTTAATAAATATATAATAATATCTGAATTAAAGTTACAAAGAAAGTAACTCCCAATATACCTTTATAGTGACAGACATTATTTATAGAACATTAATCACCTAATGAAACTATTGGGACACTGACAGTTAAGGTAAATTACTAAAAATGAAGTAAATATTCTTCACTAATTATATATTTATTATTGTACCCAAATTTCTAACAAGATAACCTTCTTCTTATGAGGTGTGAGTTTAGTAATGCAGTTGTAAGAACACCTCATAAAATAAAATGAGTGTGTATGTATAAAAAGTTTTTAGTAAGATTTGTGAGGATAATGGAAATAGGAAGGAGTAGCTTCCACGATGAGCAATTGAATTGACCAGGCCAAGTCAATTTCGCACAATAGACTCTTTCCTCTTCTACCTACTGGTCAAGCATCTCCAGGTCCCATTTTGCATTCTTTTTTATCTTTTGACACGTTCAATTCTAAAATTAAAAGCCAAAAGTCACTTTTATTTATTTATTTTAGATCTATTATTCTAATAATATTAATATTAAGATTAATATCTGGTCTTGTAACAACTTAGAAAACAAAGACAAATGTCTTAAAATTCCACACTCTGGATTCTCTATCTCAGTTTTCTTTGCAGAGAAGAAAAGTAAAGCTCTGTTCTCTGTTCTCTACAAAGATACACTTTTTTTCCACATACCCACTAGGGTAGAATAGAAAGACCATTTTTTTTATCAATCTCCAGCATAATTTGTAACTCATAATTAGGTAAAAGACTCTCTTTTTTTCATTTCCTGATTTGTTTTCATTGATGGTGTCTATAATTTTTCATTCCATGATTTTGATTCCATGAATTGTACAGATTCTGCAGAATGAAGGTTGAAATTGAAGGCAGCCAGAGTGACTCTGCTGAATCTCAGGGAGTGTCTGGAACAGATGAATCTGTTTCCAGCCAACCAGAAAACAGAAGATTGGAAGCCAAGAAGAAACTGAAGAAAGTGAGGTCAATAAGGCTTGTAAGATTGCCAAGCAAGAGATCATCCACTAGGGGGAGACCCCAATATGATCATCTCTCCATTCTCTCATCAGTTAGCACAGAAAATTTAGAGGAGGTAACACCACTTGATATGGCAGATGCATCACCCCATTACATGAAGGGTACCAGCAGTTCTCATGCAAAGGACAGTGTTCAGGTATTTTACTGATTTTGAAGATTCTGAATTTGTAGAAGTGATTTGGAATTTTGAATGGTTTCAATTGTTGGGAGAATAGTAAGAATAAGAATAATACAATGCTGCTTTTGGGCAGAATCCACAAAGACTATTATTCACTAAGAAGACTCTGGGAAGAATGTCCACTTTGAAACTGAAGAGGAGTCTCACTAGAAAGGTATCTGGAAGGACTGAACCAAAGAGGAAACTGAAGTCTTCTAGATCAATCATGCTTGTAACTGTCAAGGGCCAACATTCAACAAGAAAGTCTTCTGAATCGAGTTATGGCAGTGATGTTGATAACAAAAGCCAGAGAGTCATTACCAGAAGATTAAGCTTCAAGCCTGTGAGGATCTTAGCAAGGATTCCCACTTTCAAATCAAAGAATTCTTCCATGGAGAGGGGCCATCAGATATCTCAATCCCCAGACACAAGGTTGCTTAGAGCCACTTGTTCTTCTGCTCTGAAGGATTCCCATTTTCCTGACCACATTGAGATCCCGCAAGAGGAAGGTGACTCTGAAGAGGTATCAGCTGTTGGGAAGGTTTGTCCATATTCTTACTGCTCACTTCATGGTCACCGCCATGGGAATCTGCCTCCACTGAAGCGCTTTGTGTCAATGAGGAGGCGCACATTGAAGAGCCAAAAGCCAACAAAAATGAATCAACAACCTGTTACCAGATCAAATCAGTTTGGTAATGTAAAGAAAGCCACTCAGAAAACACACACTGTCCACAGTGAAGGTGGCAAATCTCATTTTCAAAACAAGAAAAAGCTGGCAAGGGACTCATGTATTAGGCCTCATGACACTCCAGAATCCACAGTTACTGAAAGTGTGGAATCAGCATCAACAGATGGAGTCGAGTTTTCTGCTCCTGGTATTGAGATATCGGAGGGAGAAGTAAGCAGCACAGGCAAAAATATGGAGCCAGATCATGAAGTACTGGAGGTGAGTGCTAGCACTACTGATAAAAAGTATATCAGCATGTGGCAGTTGGTGTACAAGCATGCTGTATTAAGTGACACAGGGAAATGTGAAAACAAGCAGCCCTTTGATGAGAGGGAGAAGGAAGGAAGAGAGCAAGATTTCCTTGCGACTAATGAAGTAAACAACTCTAATTGTGGCGATGGTTGCGATACAGATCAGGATATGGATGATGAAAATAAGAATGTAATTGAGCTGGTGCAGAAAGCGTTTGATGAAATTCTTCTCCCAGAACCTGAAGAACTCTTTTCTGATGATAATTCCAAATCTGAAGGCGCTGATTCAGATGAGGTACTTTCAGAAAAAAGTGCAGGCCAGAGAGAATGGAAAACCTCAGAATCCACAGACTCTCCAATAATAGCACAGAGGACGGGGACCAAATCTGACCAAAGAGCACCGAAAAGCTGGAGCAATCTGAAAAAGTTAATCCTCTGGAAAAGGTTTGTAAAAGCATTGGAGAAGGCAAGAAATATCCACCCTCAACGACCGAGATATTTTCCTTCTGATGCTAACTCTGAAATGGAAAAAGTTTTTCTCAAACACCAAACAGCAGAAGGGAGAAAGCATGCTGAGGAATGGATGCTTGACTATGCACTTCAAAAGGTTATTTCTAAACTTGCACCTGCTCAAAGACGAAGAGTGACACTTTTAGTAGAAGCCTTTGAAACAGTTCAGCCATTTCAAGATGTTGAAAATGGTACACGGTTTTCTGCCACAACGGAGCCTCAATCAAATCCAATTCAATCCCTTGACAATTCCTCAAATCATAGCAAGGAAGAAGCATCACTTTCTCATAACAGAACCATGGAACTAGCTGTTAGTACTGGTGATGATCCAATGATAGAAATGCAGAATCCTACTATGCTCAAAGAAAGATGTCTTGACTATTCTGAAACCGAGCCAATCAATAATATGCCTGCATTTGGAGATATTGGAGAAGACTTAAATGGAAAGCAATGTTTAGCCAGCAGTTATGATGATGAGAAGAACTTATCAAGTCACAATGATAATATTTTTCTTGGAAAGATCAAAGATAACAGATCAAGTTCCTTGAATAAGCCAACTGAATTTACAAGCAGTCATGTGGATGATTCAACCAATGCAGTAGTCAATGATGTTTCTGAAGACTTGTTATCCAGTTTGAATTCAGAAAATCAACATATCAAATCTGAGTCACCTGGAGTTGAAACCAAGAATATGATTGGCGATGATGGGGAAAAACTTTCCATGTCTAAAAGTTTAATCGTAGAAGGTCTAGTTAGATCACTAAGGTCTAACTTGATTGCTTCAGGAGCACCTGCAAATCTATTAGATGAATCATCAGCTGAAGGTAAAGAAGGAACTGAAAAAGCTAAGTTGGAAACTGAGACTGTTGAAGAGTTCCCTACGAAGGAACAATCTAAAGCTCCTACGAGTGCTGCTGTAGAACCTGAGACCCCTGTCGAGAAACAGAACAACACAGGATTGTGGTACTTGGTGTATAAACACATGGTATCAAATATGGCTGAAAGCAATCCCAAGTCACTGATTGATGGTGAAGATGAGAAAGAGTCAGATGGAAGCAGAACACGAGGATCTTCCATCTCTTACGAAGGTACACCTCTGAGTGATCAAAAGATGCAATTCAAGGACCATGATGTAGCTGATCCAGAAGTTGCACTACAACAGATTGAAGCCATCAAGATGGTAGAAGAAGCAATTGATTCAATTCTTCCAGATGATCAGGATGACTTAGCAGACAAGGAGTCATTCACAGGCAACAAAATATCAGACAACTCCAAACAATCTGACAGAACTGAAAGAGTGTACAGTGAAGGCCTGAAACAAAAAGAAGAAAAGATGGAATCTGGGAATGAAATAACCCAGGAACAGCAAGAAAAATCAGCACCAAAGGAAGAAAGCAAAACAAACCAGCCATTGTCTAGAAGCTGGAGCAATCTTAAAAAAGTGATCCTTCTTAGGAGATTCATCAAGTCATTGGAAAAAGTAAGGAAATTCAATCCAAGAGGGCCCAGATATCTACCTCTAGAGCCTGATTCAGAAGCTGAAAAAGTTAACTTAAGGCATCAAGACATGGAAGAAAGAAAAGGGACTGAAGAATGGATGCTTGATTATGCACTTCGACAGGTTGTTTCCAAATTAACCCCGGCTAGGAAAAGAAAAGTGGAGCTGCTAGTGGAAGCTTTTGAAACAGTCATGCCAACCATAAAAAACTGAAATTGGGGAAACTGGCAGAGAGTGGAATAGCTTTGTATGCAAAATAAATTCAAGCTGAAAGGTAAAAGTCACTCTCAATTAGAATTTCCTGTTTTGAGTTTACCCTTAAAGTGATATGCAATTGTCAACGTAAAACTTGTGGAACTGTGTGAAAACTGAATATTAGAAATTGTCAGGGAAATACATCCAATAAGAAATATCAAGCGGCCACTTCTACACACTTGTCATATGATAAATTTTATTTGAGGCAAATGAATTCTATATGAATCATTTACAAGAAGATTCACGCATTTTAAGCAATAGTCTCTAAGTTGTATTCATACTATCTTGATAAATCTGATTCACTGTTTCCTCTAAATGTGCAGGTAAACAAGGAGATGTGGATGATCCTAATCCTTTGGGATGTCTGGAGTTTTTTGTTTGGAGAAAACTGTGTCAGACCTGGTATATTTGGATAGTCTCTTAGGTAAGAAACTTAGAGAGTGTAGAATGTTTCTCGGTTCAGCATCAACAAAACTTAAACACAGTACATATTCCCCCCTTGTTTTCCGTTCATATTTTTCTTGGTGCTCTCAGGTGGATGTTTTGTATAAAAGACTTGCATTACAGATACCATAGACCATTTACATATTTTTGTGGAACACCTCAGAATGGCCAAATCTGTATTGTATATTTATACTTTTCTTCTGATAGTAAGATTTCTTATCCTGTTTCCAAACATTAAAAAATTAGCAAGGATTGCAATGATGCTTTCTCAACAAACATGACAAATAAAGCATTTTATTGTTTTTACTTAAAATGTGAGCAAATGATATATACTTATTTTGTAATATATCTGTGTAAATGTTTGGTACACGAGAATACTTGCTTGAATGGGTTTGTGGGATAACCTTTAAGTTTGGATTTGTCATTGTTATATTTCATTGTTATATTGAGATGAGAAACAACAACAAGCAATAAAGGTGAGAAACAACAAGTAATAAGGAAGGAAGACATATATGTATTGTCTGGTTGTGAAAAGTATAAAATACATGCATTACAAAAGAGATTTACAACTCATTATGATAGAAATAGAAAAATGTGATTATCCTTTTAAATTGACACCAAACCCGGGAAAAATGGTGGATGATTTATTGTTAAGTTTCTTTGTGGATATTATAATTGTGAGGTGATTGATACATTAAAAGGTTATTCATATGAGAAGAGACTAAGAAGTAATGAGAAATTAATGTTTGTTGATAAGACTAAGAGTTTAGTGAAGTCTAAAAGCATTCTATTAATTTTGAAGGAGCACAATGAAGATAATGTCATAACTATAGAATAAGTATATACTATATAGTATGAATATCAAATATTAGTAAGAGAATAAAAATTTGAAATGTAACAACTAATGAAGTTGCTTAAGCATAACATTTAAATTCATTAGGATAAGTCTAATGAGTGTTTAGGAGTTGCCACTAATATTTTTTTCGATGCAATCAGATTCACTAAAATTACTAAATGTATTGTTCTTGTATAGACGAAGAAAGGTTTTCCTCCTTCACACTTACTTTTAAATGATTATTATTAATCTTTCAGTCTTCTGTCTTCAAGTACGTAGTCTTCAACTGAGAGGGCTGTACCTCGAAAAGGTCCTCTAATGCTAAGATTAGTTATCAGATATCAAGACTTTCTATCTAAATAGAGGAAAATGTATCTTTTTTTCTGAATTTCTGATATTATTTATAAGATTAAGGAGTAATCTTAATGTGATTGATTTGACTTTTGACGATTTTTTCACAATGTTGTTGTCACCTTTGTTTGACTAGAAACTTCTTAACCCCTTACTACACATTTAATATAGTTTTATTGATGAATATTACATACACAATTATAATATATATATATATATATATATATATATATATTACATTTACTTAGGATCGTTAATGTAATGTGATCATATATGTTAGATAACCAACTAAGATGCATGTGTCCATTTACACTATCTAGTTTCTCTAAAGGCATTTTTATGCTACATTTCAAGTAGCTCCACTAAAACTTATGTTGCAGTCATTGTATCTAAAGTGAAATATATGTAATATTATCCAACTATGAGAATATAAAGTAGTCATTACATATTATCTAATATGTTGATTATTATTTATAAATTATTGAAAGGACTATATTGTTTATTTAAAGGTGGTCCGATAGTAGTTCGATAGGCCCAACAACTGTGTTAGGATAGACTCTAATACCATTTTAAGAAGTGAAATTTAAGCCTAACTCAACCTTACAAAACCGGCTTGTAAAGTGAGATTTACACCTATTTATAAACTATTAAAAGATTTCATCTCTAATCGATGTGGAATCTCTAACAATCTTGTTGCATAATCTATCCACAAACGAATACAAAAATCCTCTATTCAGTGTCATAACTAAAATTGCAAAAGGTAACAAACCTAAATTTTCTACTACAACCTCGATATAATTGTGGGACACAAATTTATTTAGTTTGTGTAGTGGGAAATTAACTTCAACTTTGTACAATATTACAAAACCCACATTACATATCTTATGAAAAACAAACTCAATATATAATAATATAATAATTATAAATTTTACAAAATATATTTTTTTTTATTATTTTATCACACAAATTTCGAATAACATGATCCACGTACACTCTTAACACAGATCTATCTTTAGGCCCTTAGGAAATGGTTTGTCAAGATGTACCCATTCTGCCTGTGCATTGTGTGCATTGTGTGCATACACATTCTTATAATCTATATGAGCAATTAAAAGCAATTAAAGTAAAAGTTCTTTTAGGTTGAATACGTTGAGAAACATCGCCCTTTATTCTAGATATATCTATATACAAATACAAAATCACACAATTTTGAAAAACAAAATACAAAATCACATGATTTAGAAAAACAGTATACTATTGCATTTTGAAAAAGTCTTACTCTGAAAAGTTAAATCCAAAAATACATTATAAAAAAACTCAATTTCTGACGGATTTCAGAAAACTTTATTTCTATTATCGTAACAACCATTAAATGCATTTACACAAAGCTAAATCCAAAATTCCATTTTAGATTACATAATTTGTAAATACTTTCCAGATTGTTCCATGATGAACAATCAATATAATTTTTCAACTTTTAGATTGTTTGGCCTAGAATGTATTTCAATCTGAAAACAGAAAACTATATAAAATCAAATCAAGGAAAATATTGTCCTGGATGAATGGAGAAATTATGGGGTGGGATAATGTTTGGGCTTTTGTGTAAGATCCTAACACTCAACACGAACCGAACCTATCACCAAGCCTTCATATTTTAAATTTGGAATCATTAGTTTCATGAGATGGGACTCTGGGTTTTATTTGCCGATAATAATATATCATTAATTATTTTTTCATTTCAACCAAATGAATGATCTCGAATAAATTACTTTAGTCATAAATTTTAAAACAATATCGTTACCATATAGTATTTATTTTATAATAATTGATATTGATTATCTGTTATTAGTTTATTCCATACCATTTTCTTATGGTAGTTGATAGAAATTGATATTATTTTAATTATGACTTTTGTTAACTTAATTTGTATGCTTTTTTTTTGGAAAGAATTAACTAGCCAGTTATCATTACAAATGTTTTAAAGTATATTTAAAGATATAACTCATTATCTTACCTTTTTTTAAAAGAACAACTGAGGGATAAGCAACTAAATTGTTACGAGATTTGTTGTAATACACCTACTTATTTTTTAGATGAATTAAAATTATAAATGAAAACTACATATTTTTTAAAATACACCCAAAATATAACTTGGTAATGTGTTTTAAATTACAACTATATATTTTTAATTTGATTAGTATTAATGTGTTTTATTTATGATATTATGTGATGATATATATCTTCATTATGTGATCAAGGTTCCGCTCTAGACAAATACTAGAGATCTACTTAAAAATTTATATAATTATATAATTGACGTTAGTTAGTTTATTACAAATCTTAACTAAAACAAATTTACTAATGTGTTCCATAACATATTGATTGTATTGATAATTATAAACAATTGAACTCATTGGATTTTTTTAATTGATAATTAATTTTACATCGTGTTTTTTTTTTTCTACTAAAACACGAATTCGAGTGTAAAAGACTTATTCACTTCGTCAACTACAAGATTTTTCAAATTATGTTTATTTTGGTCTAAAATATGTAACAAGATAAGATATAGGAACTGGGTTTTAATAAAGGGCATAAAGACCTGTAGCTAGGGAAGTAAGGGATATTCCTCATCACCCTTTTTGATTCCCAGACCCAAACACTGCAGTAGCGGATTTTATCTTTGTCCACAACCATAACCAGAGTCAAATCCACTTCACTCTTTTCAGTTCCTCTTCATTTTACGCTAATTTCGAATTCTCTCAAGGTAATCAAATCAAATCACTTACCATCTTTGCAATTTTCAGTTTTTATTGACTGGGGTGTTGTGCTGTGTTTCCATTTTTCTACATTTTGATGTGGGCATGTGTTAAATGATGGTTAGTATCTTCAGAGGGTGTGAAAGGTGACAACTTGAAGTTCCCTTCGTAGTAATTTGCTACCAACACCCTACTAATTCACCCCGTTTGGTATTGTGTTGATGCCTGTTTGTGAAATTCAGAATTTTTGCTGTTTCTCTTGTCACGTTCGTCTGATCCAGAGTTTTGAAATTGGGTTAGTGACCCCATGAATCATAATTGCTTGCTTGAGGAACTGTGTGCTTTGTTATAAATCAAAGTGCAAGGCAAATGATTGGATTTTTACTACCGGCAATCATTTTTATCCTCTTTTGCAAAAGATTATAACAATCCAGGCTCTTCAAAGGGCTTTGGGAATACGGTGTTCAATATTTTAAGGTCATGAAATATGAGTGATTTGAGCTCTTCATTGTGATTTGATACCCTAGCCAGTTGGTATTCATGTCTTTGTTCTTAACTAAAATAATTTATATATATGCTTATCGTCCATTTATCTGAGTGGGTTTACTCCTGTCCTTTTGTTGATTTTTTTTGTGAGATTTATTTTGTATTGATGTATGGTCATGGTATTATTACAAGTATTTACTCTTGGTTACTTGCTTTTGATTCACAATGTTGATGAGTCCTTGAATCATTATTACTTGCTTGATGAAGTGTTTTATTGTTATTCAAAGTGAAATGCAATTGGTGGGGTTATAATTCTTGTTTCAGGAGTGTGCTCAAAGTAGTTAGAGGATCCTCTGATTGAGATGGCTCAATTGCTATCATCGTCTTACTCCTTGACTCTCTGCTCTAGAAATAAACCTTACTTAAAACCTTTTAAGCAATGCTCAACGCCATTTTCTATTGCGGTTTCTTGCAAGAATTCTAAACCTTCATCTAGAGGGTTTTTCTTGCAAGAACAGAAGCTAAGAAAAGGTTCTCTAGTAGTACATGCTGCTGCAGTTTCAACTAGTCAAGAAACCCCAGTTCAAACTAGCTCTGGTGACCCTTTTAAACCACAGAGAGTTATGGTCATTGGTGGAGATGGATACTGTGGTTGGGCAACTGCCCTTCACCTTTCTAACAAGGGCTATGAGGTTGCCATTGTTGACAGCCTTGTGCGACGCCTTTTCGATCACCAGCTTGGACTGGAGTCTCTAACACCAATTTCCTCCATCCAGAATCGTCTTCAGTGTTGGAAATCTCTCACTGGAAAAAGTATTGAGCTCTACATTGGAGACATATGTGATTTTGAGTTCTTATCTGAAACCTTCAAGACATATGAACCTGATGCTGTCGTCCACTTTGGGGAACAGCGGTCTGCTCCTTACTCGATGATAGATCGGTCAAGGGCTGTGTATACCCAGCAAAACAACGTTATTGGGACACTGAATGTGCTCTTTGCCATAAAAGAGTTCAGAGAGCAGTGTCATCTAGTTAAGCTTGGGACCATGGGTGAGTATGGGACCCCAAATATTGATATTGAGGAAGGTTATATTACCATTACTCACAATGGAAGGACAGACACTTTACCTTATCCCAAGCAAGCTAGCTCATTCTATCATCTAAGCAAGGTACATGATTCACATAACATAGCTTTCACTTGCAAAGCTTGGGGCATTCGAGCAACTGATTTGAATCAAGGAGTGGTATATGGGGTAAGGACAGATGAGACTGCGCTGCATGAAGAGCTGTATAACAGGTTTGATTATGATGGAATATTCGGAACTGCATTGAATCGGTTCTGTGTTCAGGCTGCTGTTGGTCATCCACTGACTGTGTATGGTAAAGGAGGCCAGGTAACATTCCCACATTCTTATGTTTATTTGTCATTGATACGCAGAAGGGTGACTTTTGATAATTGTTATGGCAAGAATTTGACAATATTTCAACTGGGGCATGTTTATATTGTGTGCATTGTCTATTAGACCACTGAGAGGAATCAAAGAGCAGCGATGGGAGCTTCTTTGAAGTAGCTCACATTTTTCTTTGAAACTTATAAGTAACTTATTAAACAAGTCCTTTTTGGTTCTTGGTAGCCTCAAGTTGTGTATATTACATTACAATCTACATATTTGATACTTATTTATAATAACCGTGAACAGTGCTTGCTAATATTATACAGAACTAAATGTTGATTTTATCTGCTTTGTGCACCTTGTTCCACTGAGATTCTAACAACGCTATTTGATTATTCTGTTGCTCTATTTTCTTACACTTCTCTCCTAAGTTAGTTGTATTGATCTTATCATGTGTCTACAGGGGAACCTCTGAATTCTCTGATGCTAATTTTTTGTTTGTATTTTATAATGCACATATTTCAGACTAGGGGCTTCCTTGACATAAGAGATACAGTTCAATGTGTTGAGCTTGCCATCGCAAACCCTGCGAAGCCGGGAGAGTTCCGAGTCTTCAACCAATTCACCGAGCAGTTTTCAGTCAATCAACTTGCCAACCTTGTTACCAAAGCTGGTGAGAAGCTGGGCCTTGATGTGAAAACTATCAATGTGCCTAACCCAAGAGTTGAGGCAGAAGAGCATTACTACAACTGCAAGAACACTAAACTTGTTGATCTTGGACTGAGACCACACTTCCTTTCAGATTCCCTCCTTGATTCTCTGCTCAACTTTTCTGTTCAGTACAAGGACCGTGTTGACACTAAACAAATTATGCCTAGTGTGTCTTGGAAAAAAATTGGGGTCAAAACAAAAACTGTTACAGCCTAAGAAAACGAGGGTAGTACATGGTTGCATGAATGTGACAACTAATGATGGCAATTTTATATTTTTAGCATATTAATGGAATATGAAGGGGACCCAAATGTTGATTTAGCTACATTTACTCAGCTTTGAAGTAATATGAAGACATTTTGATCTGGAAGAGAGGGACCCTGGCTTCAAAAGTTAGTAGAAAGTGGATTATACTGGGTTGTAAAAAATGTAGTTCTTTTCATGCAGAAACAGTTACAAGGAAGGGAAACCGTAATCCACTGCTTTTTCTTACCGAAAGGAGAATTTATTTTCCTCTTGGTTTTTTGTAGGTATTATCTTTGGACACTATTTCTATTTGTGATATTGTGAGATTAAGTGCTAGCACCTCTTTCATTGCCATTTGTATGTGTTTGTGTATGGATGTGGCTGGTGTTACTGTTTTTACATGGTTAGTCATGGAAGTATATGGAGCTTGTGCCCAAGTGTTCCCTTCTCATCCTCATGATGCATATGGTTCTTAGCCAAATCAGTGTTGTGTTGTGAAATCACGTTAATTTTCAATGTGGAAGGATAAGTAAATGTAGAGAATTAATGTAGCTTTTTTCAATCTATTTGCTTTTCATTTGACTTATTGTAACTCTGTTTGAAAGTTAGCTATTCGATTATTCTGATACCTGTATACTTAGAATAATCAAAATAAGGGATTATAACATCAAAATCATTGTTTCTAAATAATGAAAATACGTGATTATAACATCAAAATCATTATTTCTCACTAGCAAAAACACATCTTGGCATGAATGTGTATTTGCATTTCATATTATCTTAGATTGCACATATTAAGAGTATTATTGTCATGTAAGGTCTTGGGCTCATGTTGAAAGATCCGGTTCGCCTTAGTCCTCATCATGAACAACTCTATTGCATTTAAACTTTTAATGTATATTCATTACTCAAATAAAACTAAACTGCTACTAACATGAACTTATTGGGTGAAAAAAGATAAACTTGAACGCAATGTCTCTAGTATCTGTAAACACTCATATGTCTTTTTTATAGTCTCTACCTGCAAAAGAATCCAATTAAATCAAGAGATTTCGAAAATTAGCTTATATGTCAGACATTTACCATAATTTGACCATATGTATCCATTCTCATAAGATTCATAAGTACCACTTAATTCATCTCCAACACGTCCTGCTTATTAACATTTCTTTCTTTGAAACTGACTAGAAATAACGTTTAGTCACTCATTTAGTGCTTATAGTAAGCAAATTTTAGCTTTCGGCTCTTAGACATACACATCATTCATTTTATTTCTTAAACATATCATTTTGAATCTCAATAAAATTAGATGAGAGAAATTAAAAGGATTAAAAAAAACTAAAAATATAAAAAAAATTAAAGTAGATAGTTTTAAGTATAAAATCTAAAATTTATACAACTAAAAAAATTAAAAGAGTAAAATAAAACATGAAAAACAAATAAGTTTAGGTCAAACTTAATGCAGGTAATACAAAGATTACGTACATGAATCTACAACGATTCATTTTTATTGTTCATTATTTCCTTATTCCCAATTAACAGTAGGACCACCACGAGGTGTCTCGGTTCATCTGCATGTAATATTAAATTAATTAATTAATTAATTAACTAGTTAATTCATACGTGTCCTTTAGTGAAGGGTACCAATATTCCATGAATAAAAGAAGGAAGGATAACAATATTTATTTTAAGATAAGAGCAATTCATGTCTATTGTTATTGTTATCATTTAACAACTCATAAGAAGACAATATGAAACACTAACTATAATTATGATCCTATATTCTATAATTCACGAAAAAGTACTTAATATAAATTTAAAAATGTCTAGTAATTAGTATCAGAATTTTAAAAAAGAAAAAAAAAAAAACAAAGCACCGGATAATAGCTATCAAACGCATGCACCAGATGATAGCGATGAGATACCTAACATCCTCTGTTTCAATAGTCTGTCATCTACGTTTTTGTTTGGCATAGTTTATTTATTAGAGATTCTACATTATTATGAGACGTTTCAATAGTTTACAAACAGATACAATCCTTTTTTTATAAGTTAGTTTTGTAAAATTGAGTTAAGTTTAAAAAAATTCTGTTGCATTTTCTTTGATCTTTTCTTTTATTTCTTTTAATTATGAATGAAAAATTGTACAATATTTGTACAAGATCTTTTTGTTTTTTAATTTCATCCAAGCGAGAATCTTACAACACCTTTTGTCTCATATTCCAATAATTTTCATTCATTAGAACGTGTATGTCATCACTCCTCTAAGTGTTAATAATGAACTTTGAGTTCATAGGCTGTGAAAGATAATATTTCTTATCGAACTTGGAAATATTTCATGCCTTATGTTGTAAAATACAACTGAAAACACACTAAAACAAACTTTCGGAGACGTGAATAATCAATGACTTCAAGGACTTATCTGTGATAAATTGTGTAAGTCCCCTAGGATACAACAGGAACTTCTTAGTTAAAAACTGAGGATCTCAGAACTAGTAAGCAAGCTATTTTGAGCTAAAATAACCTAGGAGATTTTCTTTAGAGAAGAAAAGAGAGAGTAAAGAGAAGAAGGAAAAGGAGAGGAGGAGAGGAGGTGTTGTGTTGGTGTATTTTCGGAGTAGGGAGATCTCCTATTTATAGAGGATGGAGGGCAAGTGGTTTGGACAGTGAAGGAAAAGTGGAAGAAACGACCTCCAACATTCACACCCAAGCAGCTGCCCTCAAAGTCCACAAAGCGGTTCTCAACATTAGAAAATGCCTCCAACGTACGAAAGGGAGAATCTTGTTCGGAGGAGAACGACTTCAACGTTCAAATTCGAAACAAACAACCCACGTTCAAGGTTCTGGAAGATACACACTAGCCGAGAAGATCTCCGCAAAATTGGAGTTGTTAAGGTTCAATTGTTTTTCGATTTGCCCCTTTTTAGTTTGCAATACCTCTATTTTCACAACAATCCCCCAGATATTGCAAAATGTAAAAGAAGAAAGAAAATAAATCATGGGTCTCATATAAGATGTAATGCATCAGAGCTGGTATAGCAAACTATATGAACCAGTCATAGATCGATGAACTTAACACACAGTGTAGTTGGTATAACAAGCTATATGAACCAAGACACTTAATATGTGTTAGAGGTTTATCAATTACAATACACCCCCACAATTCTTGCTGTTATCGTTGTGTTGTGCCTAATAGGCCATGCGCATGCCTGATATTCATGAGTACTCTAGATATCTTGCCAAGATCTCATGCAAACGGTCCCACTTGACACTCATATAAGTGATTTCATCAAGTATATGCTGCAAATCATATACCACCTATAAGGGATATGAAAATCATTAAAAACTTTGTTATAAGCTAAAATTCTTACATCACATGGAATTTTAACAACAAAGTTTACCTTCTCAATAATGCAGTATCTAGCTGATAAGTATCAATTTTGACTGTTTTTATACATGAGAGTGGGTTTAAGTGTTATTTAAAATAGTAATTACTCCCAATTTTAGAGCTTTTGGATTTAAATTTATGTTTTGAGTCCTGAGTTAAAGGAAATCATTTAATCTCAATTATTGTGAAATTTTAGGTATAAATGAATGAAGAAAATGATAGATTGGAATATTCATGAAGAAAAGAAATAAAAAGTTTAAAATAGAAAAACGCCCAAGAGAAAAGTCACTTAATCTAGGCCCAAAACCAAGTTTAAAAGGAGATCTTTAGGGTTTTGGTATCAAGACCTAGAGGATAGAGGCAGACGGCTAGAATCAAGATTCTCTTTTTCTCTTGCAATCTTTCTTTCATTGATTTGTAATGGCTACCATGGGTAGCTAAATTCTTCATCTTTGGAATTGAATGTAATCTTTTGAACTCATTTGTATTTTGGTGATTTTAAATATAATATTGAGTTTCTACTCCATTGGTATTTTCATCTTGCACTTAATGTTAGATTTTATCTGATCAATAGAGTCTTGATCTTGATTCTTGAATTTAATTGGGAAGTACTTTTGAGTTTCTGAATTAGATGAAAATACTCAATATATTGGAATACTAGGGATAGGTTTCAGTGTATTGATTGCTATAACATCTGTTCTTAATGCTGGGTAATTTATTAAATAACTGAGGGATCAGTATTTAGGAAATTACTTTATGAATTTCATATCAGAGGAATCAGTGTGAATGATTATTATATGTGCATCAATAGTGAGTAGTTACTAATATTGTATTTTATTATCAAATCTAAAATATGAATGAGGAAGATAGATGAAGTTCAATCCCAGAGTCTTTCTTTTTAATTGCTATTTATTCTTTAATTGTCTTTATTGTTTATTAATTTAAATTACTCTCAATTCATCTTGTAACCTTTAATTGCTTAGTGAGTTGTGAATTTGAGATTTGATAGCAAAACTGTTCTCTGTGGGATCGACATCCTTACTTTATAAATCTATATTACTTTTGACTCGTACACTTGCCGAAAAAGGTCAATACTAGCACTTTCACACACCATAGGAATGGACAAATTGATTTTAAATCAAGTTTTGTGCTAACAGAACTAACAAGTGACTTGTTCTTACCCATATGAACCTTATTCATGGGATCTCCAATCACAAAGGTTGGGTTTCCATCACTTGTTTGTTTGCAAGTGGCTTGAGACCCATTCCCCTTGATGTTTCTAAAATCATGTTCCTCTCTAGAGGTTTTGTCAAAAGATCGGTTAAATTCCGTTCTGACTTAACATAATCAATGAAAACTATTCCTCTTCTTAGCAGCTGCTTTACCAAATTATGTCTCAATTGTATATGTCTATTATTTCCATTGTAAGTTTTGTTTTTAGCTATAGCTATTGCCGATTGACAATCACAATGTATTGATACAGATGAGGTTGGTTTCATTTCTAACGAAATGTTTGCTAAGAAGTTTTTCAACCACTCAGCTTCACTTCCAACGATTTCAAGAGCAACAAACTATGATTTCATTGTTGATCTAACAATAATGGTTTGTCTGGCTGATCTCCATGTAACTGTCCCACCACCAAGTGTAAATACATAACCACTAGTAGATTTTGTCTCATCTGAATCAGAGATCCAGTTAGCATCATTGTACCCTTCTAACACAGTGGAAAATCCACTATATTCAATGGCATAATCCATTGTATCTCTTAAATATCTCATAAGTCTTGTAAGTGCATCCCAATGATTCCGACTAGGACATTGAGTATATTTGTTCAGTCTACTTACTGCATAAGCAATGTCTGGTCTAGAAAAGCTCATTAAATGCAATAAGCTCCCAATTATCTGGGCATACTGAGATTCAGAAATAGATTCTCCTCTGTTTTTCATTGACTTGGAGTTAACATTATAAGGGGTGCTTACTGATTTAAAATCATAATAGCCAGACTTCCTAAGAAGTTTCTTAATATACTGCTCTTGAGATAGTAATATACTATCTCTCTTCCTTATGACTTTAACTCCTAGAATCACACTTTAAATTTCACTTCTTGATATGATATTAGAGCCTATCTAACACGGTTCTTAGACCTATCGGACTACCCGCTATTGAACCACCCTTAAACGATATAGTCTCATGCACAAGTTGAGCAATCTCGTCATGAGCGGGTGTATTGGAGATCCCACATCGACTAGAAATGAGACATTTTAATAATTTATAAATAGGTACAAATTTTACTTTACAAATTGATTTTGTAAGATTGAGTGAAGCTGAAATTTTACTTTTTGACAAAATAGTTTCTATTTTTCTGCTATTTTCTCAATTTTTTTATTATTGTAAGTTTGTAATATCTTCTCAATGAGAAATTACTTTCTTTTCTCTTTTGCTGTGTTGTCTTTTTTATCCGAGTTTCTTCGTTGTTTTATTTGTTACATTTTATTTATGTTTTCAAGTCCAACACCTATCATCACCGAAGAAGTAGAAGCGAAGAAGTGTGTCATATGTTTCTAAAAATTAAAATATCCTTTTCAAATCCTACTAAACTATTTTTAATTTCTTTATATATTCAAGCCGAAGTCATGTGAATTTTTAAAAGCAATTGTTTTTTCTAATAATGGTACGATTTTTAATTTTTTTAATTCGATCGTACATGTAAATATATAAAGAAATTATTGTGCTATATATATATATATATATATATATATATATATATATATATATATATCTAAGTTTTTTTTCTATATTTTATGTATATATATAAATATTCTCTCTGTATGTTCTATATTCTCTATTCTTTTTTTTTTTTT
>Ga0099824_1004760_pt1 | contig 19428 bp, 8 predicted proteins | sample SiratrowhiteBW_FD_76837 | JGI IMG/M metagenome (GOLD analysis project Ga0099824, IMG submission 76837) | Root nodule microbial communities of legume samples collected from California, USA - Siratro white BW | ecosystem: Host-associated > Plants > Roots > Nodule | place: USA: California... | reverse complement strand
TATATAATAAAAAAAAAAAAAAAAAAAAAAAAAATCTTTATTTAATTTGAAATTTTTTTTTTAAAAACAAAATTCAACTTTTTTTTTTTTTTTTTTTTTTGAAGATGTAAATATAGACTGTGAATATAACTCAAGAATTGATTTTTTTTATAGTCAATTTTTACTCTATCTATTAACAAAAGAATATGTTAAATCTTAAATATAAAATAGTTCTTACAACATTTGAGAATCTAATCACTTCCCCAACCTCGTCGCCACCACCGTCACCATTACGGCCACCGCCACCGCCGCAACCAGTGGCGAGCAGCTGTATTATTGAATGCTCCTCTCTCACTTCACTCTCCGTCGCCGCCGCCGCCTTTTTTCTTCTCTCTCGCGTGCTCCCACCTCCCTTCAATCCGTTCCGCCACCAAACCTTAACCTTCACGACACCAACGCTTTTCTCAAATCCCACCTCTTGGAGCTCTCCCTCGCGATTCCCGAAGCCACTCGCACGTGCTGGAGGCTCCCCGCGCTGGGACCCTCGCATGTGCTGCATCTCTTGCAGGCTCTCCAAGCCCACCGCGTAACACTCGAAAAGGTTCGATCTTTGTGGGAGATTTTCAAATGGGGTGCACTCAAGAACGCGGGTTTCGACTTCAATCACCTTTCACAGTCCCGCGAGATCATGGCCTCGCTTCTCGTTCAAGTGGGGCTGTTCAAAGAAGCCGAGGAGTTGCTTTTCGCGTTGGAAAGTGGTGAAATTTTTGGCGATCTCATTAAAGGGTATGCTGGTGCGAGAGAATGGGAAAAGGGTGTCTTTGTGTATGATTTTATGAAGGGTAGAGAGAAGATTCCTTCGAGGGATTGTTATGGTGTTTTGGTTGATCTTTTGGTGAAGGTGAAGAGGACGAACCATGCATATAGGGTGGCTTTTGATTTGGTGGATTTGGGTGTACCATTGAGTGGTGATGAACTGAGGGCATTGGAGACGGTTATGGTGCTGCTTTGCGTTGGTGGGAAGATTCAGGAAGCAAGGAACTTGGTGAAGAAGGTGTTGGTTCTTAATTGTGAGGTTAGTAGTTTGGTTTTTGATGAAATTGCGTTCGGATATTGTGAGAGGAGGGACTTCAAAGATTTGGTTAGTTTCTTTGTTGAAACAAAGTGTGTCCCTAGTGTGAAGGCTGCTAATCGAGTTATGAATTCATTGTGTAGGAGTTATGGTGTAGAAAGGGCAGCATTGTTTTTGCAAGAGCTAGAGAGTTTAGGTTTTAGTCCTGATGAAGTAACCTACGGGATATTAATTGGTTGGAGTTGTCACGAAGGGAAGATGGGAAATGCATTGAGTTGTTTATCAGTTATGCTTTCAAAAGGCTTTGAGCCACATATATATTCTTACAATGCTCTTATAAGTGGGTTGTTTAAGGTAGGTAAGGCTGATCTTGCACGTGACATTGTTGATGAGATGATTGAGAGGGGGACACTGCCTGATGTTTCGACTTTCAGAGTTCTTATGGCAGGGTATTGTAAGTCCAGGCAGTTTGATAAAGTGAAAATTTTGGTTCATGAGATGGAGAGCCGTGGATTGATTAAGCTCTCTTTGATGGAGAATCCGATTTCCAAGGCTTTTCTGATTTTGGGCTTTGACCCTTTGAGTGTGAAGTTGAAACGAGACAATGATCGGGGGCTTTCGAAAACGGACTTCTTTGATGATGTTGGAAATGGACTCTATTTGGATACAGACATTGATGAGTATGAGAAACACATAAGTTTGGATCTTGAAGATTCCATATTACCCAACTTCAATTCATTTGTGGGGAGGGAATGTAGCAATGGTAACCTGAAAAAGGCATTGATTTTGGTTGAAGAAATGCTTTGTTGGGGACAAGAATTGTTGTTGCCTGAATTCTCGAAGTTAGTGAGACTACTTTGTTCATCTCGGTCGCAAACCAAGTCAATGACCAATCTTTTGGAGAAAATGTCAAGGTCTGCCCATAAACTTGATCCTGAAACTCTCAATTTAGTTGTACAGGCATACAGCAAGAAAGGGTTACTGTCCAAAGCCAAAACTATACTGGATGAGATGCTTCAAAACAAATTTCAAGTCACGAATGAGACATATACTGCCATATTAATGACTTTATGTAAGAAAGGAAACATGAAAGACTTCATTTTTTATTGGGATGTTGCATGTAGAAATAAATGGCTACCAGGTTTGGAGGATTTTAAATCTCTTCTTGTTCTTATCTGCCATCAGAAAATGCTTAAGGAAGCATCACGGTTTCTTGAATTCATGCTTTTATCACTCCCTAACTTAAAGTCAGATATATGCCATATATTTGTGGAAGTACTTTCTAGTAGGGGTCTCACAGACATTGCAGTTGTAGCCTTAAAACAACTACAACCTTGTTTCATCTTGGATGAGGCTGGTTACAATAATCTTACAAGGGGCTTATGTAATGAGGGAAACTTTTCTGTTGCCTTTACAGTATTGGATGATATGCTAGAGAAATGTTTGGCACCTTGTTTGGATATTTCAGTCTTGTTAATCCCTCAATTATGCAAGGCTCATAGATATGACAAAGCTATGGCATTAAAAGATATAATTTTGAAAGAGCATCATTCATTTTCTCATGCTATAGATTGTGCATTCATACGTGGATTTTGTAATATGGGGAGCATAGAGAAAGCTGAAGCTATGTTCCGTGATATGTTATCTAAAGGGTTTAGTCCAAACGAAGAACTGTGTAACATGCTTCTTCAGGGCCACTGCCAAGCTAATGACTTGAGAAAAGTGGGGGAACTGCTTGGTGTTGCAATAAGAAAGGGTTGGGAGCTATCCCTCATGAGTTACAGGAATGTAGTGAGATCAATTTGTAGGAAAGGTGGAGTCCGGTTTGCTCTGAGCTTAAAGAACCTTATGCTTGCACAATGTGCACTTGATGGCCCAATCATATACAACATTCTCATATTCTATCTTTTGTCAGCTGGAAATAGTTTAGTTGTTAATAAGATACTAGCTGAAATGGAAGAGAAAAAAGTTGTACTTGATGAAGTTGGTCTCAACTTTCTTGTCTATGGTTACTTGCAATGTAAAGATTTATCTAGTTCTCTGAATTATCTTGCCATCATGATTTCAAAGGGATTCAAACCAAGTAACCACAATTTGAGGAAGGCAATATGCAGCCTGTGTGATGCTGGGGATCTGCAAAAAGCCCTGAAATTGAGTCAAGAAATGAGATTAAGAGGCTGGATGCATGATTCTGCCATTCAAACATCTATTGTTGAAAGGCTTCTGTTGAGTGGTAAGATACAAGAAGCAGAAACCTTCTTGGACAGGATGGGAGAGGAATCTCTAACTCCTGATAATATCAATTATGATTACCTTATCAAGTGTTTTTGCCAGCATGGAAGACTGGACAAGGCAGTTCATCTTATGAACACAATGCTGAGGAAACATAGCATTCCAATTTCCACCAGTTATGATTTTCTCATTCATGGATTTTGTGCTCAGAATAAGTTGGACATGGCTTTGAATTTTTATTCTGAGATGTTGAACTGGAATCTCAAACCAAGAATTGAAACAGTGGAAATGCTTGTGGAGAGATCCTGCCAAGATGGCAAGACAGAATTAGCAGAACAATTCCTAGTGGACATGAGTCATGGAGGTGAAACTCCAACCAGAAAAATGTACCGCAGTGTAATTAAGAGTTATCACATGGAAAAAAATCTTAGGAAGGCATCAGAGCTCATGCAAGCCATGCAGGAAAATGGCTATCAGCCTGATTTTGAAACACATTGGTCTCTCATAAGCAACTTAAACAGTGCCAAAGCAAAGGACACTGATAATGGGGGCAAGGGCTTTTTATCAAGACTTCTTTCCAAAAGTGGTTTTCTTCAAAAGAAATGACCTTCTGTTGTGAAAGGGGTATTTGTTGGTTGTACTTTTTAGACACTGTACATTTTTGGTCTTCAGTCTTTGGGAAAATTATTATGGAAAACATTATTTATTAAAGATAAATAGGATCTGTTTGTTAATCACTTTGAGTGTACTACTCCAATTGTAAAGTGACTTTATCATCTTTCTATATTTGGATCTGGAACTTCATGTAAACTTCAAAATACACACTTCTTTAGTTCTATGGAACATGTATTGATTCTACATTTTTTCCTGGAAAATAACAAATTCGTTATGGGAGGCACCAGTCAAGACATTCCCTTTGTAAATTCATTTCCAATTTTTTTTTAATTTCTTTTATAAAAGTGCACTTGACACAAAAGAAGTCTTTATTGTGTTTCTTCAATAAAGTTTATCAAGATATTAAAAAAAATGTAATACCTTTATTTGGTAAGAAAATGTAAATTTTTTTGACACAGACAAATGAAATACTTTTAATACTGCTGACAAATATATTATTAAAATCAGAACATTTTTTTTTTAATTTTAATAAGATGCATGGTAAAATTCTAAATATGAAATTAAAATCCAAATTAAGATGTGTTAATATTGCAGACAATCATGTTAAAAGTTATTTTACCTAAAAAATGAAACACTTCAATTTAATACTTATCAAGCTTTGATATTTAAATTCTAAAGTTAACTTAAGAATATATTTCAGTAATAGTGTTTTGAAATAAGAGTAAATTGTTCATAGAAAAACAAAAATATATATTTTAAGAAAAGTTACATGACACTAGTGATCCTCTTCTATTAAAATTAATTGGGGGGAATCTCCAATCAAAGAAACGTGCACAGTTGATTTAGTAGACAATGGAATTTACTTTATCAAACGCAATGTATGATTTATTTTATTGTACTCATACCAATTTTGGTTTATACACTTTATCTTTGTAATTTTCAAATGTTTATTTAATATTTATGATAACTTCTCTTTACAAAAATTCTTAATTTTAAATAAAGACTAAAAATAAAACACTTAAAAGTTCTATAGGAAAACTATAATTTATTTTAGGTGAAAATCAGAATAAAAAAATTAAGCCTAAAAATGAAAACTTTAAGCCTAAAATAAAATAGCAAAATTAAAGAAAATTCATAGTAAAAAAATTGCAACAAAAAAAAAACATATATTTATAATAATATTAAAATTTAAGAAAAACAAATAATATACATACAACAGGTCATACTATATTATTTTGTAGAATACTCGTACCTATTATGAATGTATTAGATTTTGTATCTAAAAAGTATGATAATTTGTGTGAAAAATAATATGTTTGTCTTTCTTGTCAGAACTTGGAAATATTAAGACTGAGACCAAAAAACGACGCCGTAATTCATCTTGCTTGCTCAGAATACAACACTACACAGTGTCGTGCCTCTAAGTCTCTGTTGGAAGAGAATCAACAGCAAGAACAATGGAGGCGCCGTCATTTGCTTATTCTGCCTCCTCTTCCTCTCTCCTTTCTCTTCACAAAAAGCCACTCTCATCCCCGAGCTTGCTCCGTTTCGGCAATACAAAACGTAGAAACTTCTCAGTTCGTGCCTCCTCTTCTGGGGATTCTGGTTCGTTCTCTCTGGTTTCTGAAGACACCCTATTGCGAAAATCCTCTCTTTTTTGTTTTTTCGTTTCTGGGTCTTCGTTTAGTTCCACAACAACCCCTCAGATTCTCCTGATTTTTCAGTTGTGACTTTGCTTGATTACGGTGCTGGCAATGTTCGGAGTGTCAGGAATGCAATCAGATTCCTCGGGTTTGAAATCAAAGATGTGAGCTTTTTGCATCATAACATAATGGGATAGTTTTAATTGATTTTTTGTGTGAGGTTTTGTATCTGAAGTAATTTTTTTTTACTAGGTACAAACCCCGGAAGATATTTTGAATGCAAGTCGGTTAGTTTTTCCAGGGGTTGGAGCATTTGCTGCTGCCATGGAGGTGTTAAGCAAAACCGGGTATTTATTTTGTTTAATTTGTTCACCTTTTAAATGTTTTTCTTTTGTGGTTTAGTAGTTGTAGTGATATGCTTGTTGTAAGATATTTCTGCTCGGTTATAGTGGTGGGGTATTGAAGGATATCACAGGACAATACTAGTGTTGATCTTTATTCTCTTTTGCTTGTTTAAAATTTACAATGTACACTGAAAAGGGGTTGAACCAAGACTCCTATTAATACACTATAAATTGGAGTTTAGGACTAATGTGTACTGATAGCTAAGTAGATGGTTGGTTAAAATTTTGGGGATGTTAAGTTGGAGGGCACTTGTGGTTGGTTTAGACTTTTGCTGTAATGGTTACAATAAACTCATTTTGTATGTCAGATGTGCCTTTTGAATTGCATAACGTCTCTTTAGTTTTGCTGAATTTTTCCGGTTGGATTATAAACTAGGCATTGTCATGTATATATTTGAAGCTCTTTTGAGGCTATTTTTAATTTTGATCTCTGAATGATTGCCCTCTGAATTTTAGCTTGAGTCAAATGTTTTATTTAGATCATACTTATTTTGCAGAATGGATGAAGCATTATGTTCATATATTGAAAAGGATCGTCCATTTTTGGGGATTTGTCTTGGACTTCAACTACTTTTTGAATCCAGTGAGGAGAATGGACCAGGTTAGTCGTAAGACATCTTTAGTTTTTGTTATTTTTACTCCTTCGACTTTGAACATTTGTTTTAAATTTAATATTATTATAATGGATGCCAAGGTTTCCATCCATGTAATTGTGAAATTAAATTAAGCAATATTAACCTTAATTTAAAGAAAAAATGCACAATTTTTATTTTATTTTTTTATTTGGACACTGCTAATGAGAGGAAAATCTTTTGCATTCATATCTTATTTTTATTGTGTACCGTGTAATATAAGATTTTCTTATAATTAATTCAGGTGGGAATAGTGTTTCAATGCATGGTTTTTAGAGCTTATAGAATCCTAGATGATGAGAATCAATGATTTCCATGTCTTATTTTTACTGTGTACTGTGTAATATAAGAATTTCTTATAATTAACTCTGGTTGAAATAGTATTCCAATGCATAATTTTTTGAGCAGATAAAGTCGTAGTTTATAAGAATGAAGAGAAGCTATAGAAGTTAAAATAAGAGTAAGGAGAAGTTCACGAAAAGCAAGTGTAGTAAGACAGAAGTTAGTCTGATTTGGAGGTTAAATTATAATGGAGAACTATATGGTCAATGATGGTCTATGGTGATTCAGTAGTGAAAGTTGGGCAATGAAGGGCCAGCCGAGAGCTAAAAAAATGTTTACTTCTGTAGTGAGTGACTCGAGACCCAGAAAATACAAGGTTATGAATTCAATAGTCAGTTTGATTAAAATAGGTATAGGAAGACCAAAGACAACTTCAAAATCATTAACAGAAGGCCCTCGTCTAAATGGTTTTTGTTGTGGAGATCTTATATCGACTAGAAATATAATTAAATTATAGTATATAAATAAGTGCAAATCTTATCTTATAAGTTGGTTTGTATGCTTGAGTTAGACTTAAAGTTCACTTTTTAGAATGGTATTAGAATCTATTCTATTGAGGTTTGTTAGGCTAATTGTACTATTCACTATTAAGTTGTTATCGTATCATCCACAAATATCTAATCCTACACTTGAGATGTCCAGTCATTGGTGCGAGAGAATGTGTTGGAGATCTCACTTCGGTTAGAGATATAACTAAATTATAACATTACAAGTTGATGCAAACATCACCTCACAAACTAGTTTTGTGAGGTTGAGTTAGCCTTAAAATCTATTTTGAAAGAGTTTCAATCAAATCTTGTTTTTTTGATGGAGTCTAGTACTAATTATATGCCAACCCATTAGTGGGGTAATGTTTTTGTTTGGCTGTATTGTCGTAGTTCATTTTCTTAAGGGTGCGATTGGGAGTGAAGCTTTGGATGGATGGAATGGGAAGTGAGGATATATTTTTTTTTTTATTTAGGGGTAGCAATATAATATTTATAAGAATAAAAATATTAGGACATTAAGTTCTTGTTAATCTAGGATTTTGTTTCTTTTATTTTAAGAACCTATCAAATTAGACAACATTTATTACAACTAAAAATTTTACCCTTTGACCCCCTTTTCTCCAAACCCCAGCCCCCAAGCATACTCTTACCCAAAACACTTAGAGTTGGAGCTATTGGTATTTGTGCATTTATTATTTCTTTATTGTCTAATTTCTGCTATTCTTCTGCAAATGGTGTTTTTATTTAGTAGCATGTTGAAATATTTACTGACTTAGTATATACACACCCATAAAGTTGTTTGGCTATGAACTTGCAAGGACAAAAGTCTCTGATATAACAGAAAGCTTACTTTCCTGAGCACTGAAAGACCAAACTACCTTTTTATTCATTAATTAAGTATTGACGGATAGATGTGCTTGTGAATCAGTAAAAGGTCTTGGCTTAATACCTGGAACTGTTGGGCGGTTTGACTCATCAAATGGTTTTAGAGTACCACATATTGGCTGGAATGCTTTACAAATCACGAAGGACTCAGGGATTTTGGATGATGTTGGAAATCGCCATGTCTATTTTGTGCACTCTTATCGTGCCGTGCCTGTATGTTTCCACATTTCTTTGAAATCTCCTTGTTGCTTTGGCTTTCATATTCTTACTCCGTACTTTCATGAAAGTGTTTAAGTAATCTGCTTATCTTTTATTTTTTAATTTCTCAGTCAGATGACAACAATGAGTGGATATCCTCCACATGTGACTATGGTGACAAATTTATAGCATCTATTAGAAGAGGAAATGTGCATGCAGTTCAATTCCACCCTGAGAAGAGTGGAGGCAAGTTTTATCTTCCTTTCCAATCCTTTATTTCTCTCTCTAATGTACAGAGCCCTAAATCATGGAGGCTGTCATCTTTATTGAAATTTATGTTCTTCATTATCTTGTAATTGGACTCTAGTCATGCAAAGAATTAAAATTTCTGAATCAACATTCTTTTGAAATTTGAAGTAATACACACATATTCAACTTTACGACCTTGTTCCCTTAGATGAAGAATTGAAGGATGATCTTAGTTTCCAATTGATTAACAAAAATAATTGAAATGACAAGACTGAAAAAGAAATAGGAAAATACTGTCTTTTTGAAGGAAAAATTAGGAAACTAATTAAATCCATTCAGATTGAAAATTTTCTTTCTGTTTTTTTTTTATAGGATTTGCATTTTGAATCTTTAATGGATTTTGCTAGAATACTTTTGTGAAATCTGGATTGCTCCGAATTTCACTCTTCTTTTGGGGGAATACGGTTACTATCTGTGATATATTTGTTTTTATAGCTAAAACAACATGCTATGTTTTTTGTTTTTTCTTTTTTTCATTCTTTGGCTGTCATATTCTTCCCTGATTCCTGAAATATTATTCTCAGATGTTGGTCTCTCTATTTTGAGAAGATTCTTGAATCCAAAGTCAGCAATGACAAAGGTGGCCTTCGTAGCTTTCTGAGCACTTCTTCTGTATCATAACTATTATAATAATTTTGTTTTGACACATGGTAACTAACCATTTGTAATATTCACTTGAAGACAGAAGCCTGGGGAAGGCAAAGCTTCAAAACTTGCAAAAAGGGTAATAGTCACGGAAACATGTCTTTTTTGGCTGCCTCCTGGGTGCATTCATTCTGTTGATTTCCTAACAAACCGTTGTTTATTAAGGTGATTGCTTGTCTTGATGTGAGAGCAAACGATAAGGGGGACCTTGTTGTAACCAAAGGAGACCAGTACGATGTCAGAGAAAATACAGAAGAGAACGAGGTATCAGAGAAAATTCTCATTTTTTGGTATTCTGAGTTTGCTTAAAATTCAAATAGAAGATATGCCTAGATACTGGACATCTTTACAATATCAACTTCTTGTAGGTGTAGTTGATTATTGAACAAGAACCATCTAAAGTTTAGTTTTTTTCCGTTGCCTGGTTAGTATTTAGCATTAAAGGGTAAACCTGTATATGTATTGTCTTATAAAGCTATTTTAATTGTTAGGTAAGGAATCTTGGCAAGCCAGTTGATCTTGCTGGACAGTACTATAAAGATGGAGCTGATGAGGTATGCTTTTGATAATTCTGTTCAATCTTATGAAACTGGTTCTTTCCTGTTAAACTAAAAGATTGGGTGCAGGTCAGCTTTCTAAACATTACCGGATTTCGCGACTTTCCTCTTGGTGATTTACCAATGCTGCAGGTTTGTGAAATAAACCAAAATGGAAGTGTTTTAGTTGGTGCTAGACTATATTTTATCCACTATCTGCTGTGTTTTCATGCTCCCTATGCTTCATAGGTATTACGATACACATCAGAAAATGTTTTTGTGCCCTTAACAGTTGGGGGAGGAATTAGAGATTTCACAGATTCAACTGGAAGGTATACTGATCTGTATTGACTTTCTTCCAATATTTTTTTTTTCAATTAAAATTATCCAGTTGTATAGTTTTATCATTGTTTCACTCGGAACTTTCAAAACTTTTTCATATTCTTAGGTACTATTCTAGTTTGGAAGTTGCTTCAGAATACTTTAGGTCTGGGGCTGATAAGATTTCCATTGGAAGTGATGCAGTTTATGCTGCAGAAGAATATTTAAGAACCGGAGTATAGAACTCAACCCTTCTGGTTTCTATTACTGTGCACTAATATATGTGTCACTACTGATGTTTCTATGGTTGTCTTGTCACATTTAGGTAAAGACTGGGAAGACCAGCTTGGAGCAGATATCAAGAGTTTATGGGAATCAGGTTAGCTAACGGCTGATTTCATGTCTGCTTTTTTTTCCCTATGCATGTGCCTGTGTGTACTTGAGAATCCCTGAACATACATATAACTTTAGGCTGCATTTTACCCCATTTTATAGCATAATTTTTCTAAATGCTTATCATGTTTTTCAATGTAATATATTAAATTGCTCATCAAATTATATAACAAATAGTAGCAGTGCTAATGTTAATAATGATAAATTATTCATAGAGGAGATATTTAACTAATTTGGCTTTTACATCTAGTTTCTCCTAATTATAATGGTAACCTAATACACTGAGTATTATACGTGATCACAATATGCCTACTGAGTTCTATTCTGTTGTTTAGACGTTCAGAATAATTTTAATTTTGGACCTGTCTTTAGAATGTGGTAAATTACCAAATTTTTGGAAAACATGTTCTAATAGGAAATAAAAATTTTAAATATTTTATGCCACATGTCTTCATGTAAAATGAGCAGTAATAATGTATTTGATGCAACTAGGTAACCAACTGTCTTGGGCACAATCACATCATAAATAATTAGAAGTGTTAATTCCTATTAATTTTCAATTTGCAGGCAGTGGTTGTTAGTATTGATCCCCGGAGAGTGTATGTAAAGGATCCTAATGATGTGCAATTGAAGACCATAAGGGTTTCAAATCTAGGTGAAGATCTTGCTGTTTTCTTTTCCTTCATTTCATATTTTATTGCTCTGAAATGGGTGGTCAAATATGCAAGAGACAGATCTGATCTCTTTTAAGGTGATCCTAAAATGATCCCTAGTATAATTGTTTGATTTTGAAGTAGGGACTTCTAATATTTTTACTCTGTTGTCCCCTCCCCCTCACCCATTTTTCTTTGGTGTAACACTTAAATAACATGGATATGTTATTAGATTCTGTTTGCTTCTAACAAATTGAACTGTATACCACATTTGCTCAAGACTGCAGTAGGGTAATCAGTATCCATTTCTGCTTTAGATAAAATAAGCAAGTTGAGAGAGATTTTTGGATGTAAAACAGAGAATATGCACTTTATGTGAAATATACTAAATTTTAAATATTCTAAAACCATTTTATGTTGGTTTCAGGTCCGAATGGAGAAGAGTATGCATGGTATCAATGTACAGTAAGTTTATGTTCTATCTTTGTTTACTTTTTTCATCTTGTCCACTGAACTACATCTCTTAACCTAGTTTTCTTTTCCTTTAAACATTCTAAAATCAAATAGTGGATAACACTAGAGTTACAACTTTTAAGAGAGGCTAAAAAGGGATAACCAGATCGAAGGGCTATTTGTTTGAAGGGAAAGAATGGAATATTGTTATTTGACTACTTCCTGAAGTATTTTTCTTATCTCAATACTTATGTTTATTGAAAGGTTAATGGAGGACGAGAAGGCCGACCAATTGGTGCTTATGAACTAGCAAAAGCAGTTGAAGAGCTTGGTGCTGGAGAAATACTACTTAATTGCATTGATTGTGATGGTGATAAAATTTTGCATCCTTTAACTATATTTCACTATATTTTGTCTTTATCAAGTGCAGTTTATTTTTTCTTTGTTACATTTATTCTAATTTTTTGCAATGTTTTCAGGTCAAGGGAAAGGATTTGATGTAGATTTAATTAAGTTGATATCAGACGCTGTAAGTATCCCTGTGATTGCAAGTAGCGGTGCTGGTTCTCCTGCACACTTTTCTGAAGTGTTCAACAAAACAAATGCATCAGCAGCACTTGCTGCTGGCATTTTTCACAGGAAGGAGGTATTACTTCTGTTTCATTATTTTCTTAATGCTGATTGGAATCATTTTGATTTGGATAAGTTCTAGATAAAAACATCTATGATATTGATTTTTTAACTCTATCCTAAAAAAAATACCACAACCCAAAAGGGGTTATTTGGTATGAGAAAACGTTTAGAATGTTGTTGGATAGGGTGATTTTGATTGATGTAATGATGGTATTGAGGCAGTGAAATTGAGATGTCCATTAACTGCAGGTGCCTATTCAGTCTGTAAAAGAGCATTTGTTGAAGGAAGGCATTGAAGTCCGAATCTGATCATATGCATTTAGGGGTAAAAATTTTTGGATGCACTTCTTAATAAACAGACCTTGTATGTTATCACTTTTGTGTAATCTGAACTCTCAAAATGTTAACATTTTGGATCATCGAAAGATTTTCAGTGAGAGCTTTGTAATAGTTTTGGAGAAATAGATTTAGCATGTGCAGCACTTTCTCTGAGCATTTGTTATTACAAGTTTGTTTCATTTCTCTGATCATTTGTTACTACCAATTTGTTTCATTTCTCTGACAACAGATGATAGGATTGATGAGTGTCTCTTTGTTTAAAAGAAATAAAGTGGAAATAAGAAAGACAAAATTATGAATAGGAACAAATAATAAATATTTACAAGATTAAAGCTAATGTCAGTTAATGTGTATAAACACAATTTATTATTTCCTCTTAACAGTGTCTTCCTCAGTCCACTTCTGTTATTTTGTGAAGAAATAAAAATGTGTGACGATTTTAATAAAGGTTACAATAGTTAAAACTAAAATAATAACTGCGACGATTTTAAAATTCTTACAAACTCAATTAATTATATATACAATATTTATGACTTAATTATAATGCTTTTAATTTAAAAGGTTAATTCAGAGATTACAATTGTTCAGTGAGTTACTAATTAATTTAATTTTTATTTAACGTTAGTACAGAATTATTATTTTACACAAGTGGACAACAAAATTTATTTTAACCAAAACTTGTTTATTACTTAAATTTTCATATACATTACTCATGAATTGACATTTTTATCTATATTTTCTATCATATTTAGTATATTAATATTTTTTTTTCAAAATTAAATTGATTTAGACCACTTTTACTATTTGAATATGATCAAAATTTGGTTTAATTATTTTAGTATTAATGTATATTTTAACGTTGTTTGGTATTTGAGTTATAACTTTGAAATTCAGACTTTGTTCTAATGGCATTGTTTATCTACAAGAAAACCATGTCAAAAACAGTTTGACCTATTAAGAGCCACAATTTGGAAAGATCATATATGAAAATGTGAATTATGAGTTTTTAAAAATATATAAAAATAAATTAATCATTTAGAGGGAACACTTGTTTTCATACTCCTTCACTAGAGTTAGAGTAATATTAAAGTATTGAATTGACGGTTGAAGATTATCTGTCAAATTTAAAATTAATATTAATTGGGATCAAATTTTAAGAATTAAGATTAATTAAGGTTAAATTTAGTAAATTAATAAATTTTTATTAAATTTTATAAGTTTCTGTTGATTTTGTATTAATAAAATGCTTAAAGATTTTTGTGTCATCATTTGATATGAATTGATATTTCATTTAAATTCAATCTTTTTAACCATCATTGGAATATCACTAAGGTAGGATAGAATAATTGGGTATTGTTAATTTTCTGTTAACTCTTGAAATATATGTTTAATCATCTGTTTAGTTTCTTTTTAATTATGTTTATTGATTTGAACTCTCACACTCCCAAGTCTTAAACTTTATTTGATTAATTACTCTGGTTATTCTTTAAGTAACAATTCTGATTTATTCCACAGCAATGGTTTCATTATTAATTACATAAAAGTATAATAATACGTAAAATATCTTTCATTGAAAAAATAAATATTAATTAGAATGTATATCTAGAAGAAATATTAACTAATAAAAGAAGATCCAATGATAAACATTAATTAATATTTTATTAAATATCAAATATTGTAATAGAAACTAAATTTAAAAGTACTCCATTTGAATTTATTATTAAAATTTTTATATTTAATAAGATTTTTTCTACGAATGTACTGTGAAACTTACAAAAATTTATAAGAAGCTTCGTAGCATTTCTTACAAATCCTTCTGTAAAGAATTCGCAGAATTTTTACCTAAATATGAAAAATTCGACTCGACTACAAACCAAAATCAACAAATAAAAAAAAGGGTATATTAAAAGCAACTCATAAAATTACTTTCATCGTATTTAAAAATATAATTATAAAATTGAAAACCTAATCATAATACTTTTTTGCGTTGTACTCTAAGATTTGGAGTTTTATTCCACACATTAAAAACTAATAAAAAATATTACAAAAATTACTAAACATAATATTATAAATCTAATTGGAAAATAACACAAAAAGAATGACAATATCATCTCACAATTTTGTTTGTTTTTTTTAAATACCTTATTTCTTTTGTCAACAATAAAAAATAAAATTAAATGAGACAATAAAGTTGCTTCAACCCTTATACAAGGTAACACTTTATTGAATTGATATTTTGTGAACATTTTTATAAATCAAGTTCTAATGAATGCTTTAAAAAATTAAAATATAATTCGCACACTTAGATTCTATTAATTTTCTATTAAAAAAATGAGTTAATTTTGTTTATATTTAAGTTGGTAGGTTGAAACATTTTCTTCCTTTTGCAAAAGGCAAAGAGAGGTATCCTACATTTTCGGTGGTGAGTTAGTGATTTGCAATCATATAAATGTTAGATTCTGAATATTTATGAAGGTTAGGTGATTTTGATGCCTTGGAATAATGTTTTCCATAAATATGGTTCCCCATTAATTCTTTCACGTTTTTCTGCTCAATCATTTTCATCTGCTTCCAACAAATATTTTTCTGATTCAATGTTTATTGTGATTACTTTGTTTGCATGCTTTAGAGTTTTTGAAAAATAAAGGGTTCCAGAATGTTATTAGTAGCTTAGTGTTAAAAGGAATAGTTATTATTGCACTTAATTTGGTTATGAGAGTGAAAAAAACTTCTCCAAAAGTTAACAAATACATATGTTTGGTTTAGTAGAACACACATCTTGCTCATACTTTAGTAAGTGAAAATGACTAAAATATTTATGATTAAATATATCCATATATCTCTGCAAACTATTATTCAACACTCTTAATTGAAGTTAAGGGTAAGTTATAAGTTTTTTTTTCTTTATCAGCAAGGTGAGTTATAAGGGAAGTGCTTAAAAAGTACATATGTAACTTTACTTTTTTTAAAAGAAAATACACAAACATTTAATAAAAGTAGAAGTTGGCAACATTAAAGTCAAAGAAAATGGTCCATTCAGTTAGTTGCCTTTAGTGACCACATTTATTCTTGCTCTTTCTTTTCTCTATCTGTCGTTTTCCTTTGCATCCTCTGTTTTCTTTTCTGTGCTGGTGAATTTCACACTTCGTACCCTGTGCTGGTGAACATACTATTCCGGTTTGTTCATCAATTCAGTTTGTCTAATAATTGATATAGTATTTCTGTGTTGGGTTGGTCACATATATATTATATCGGTTGAGTGGACCAATCTAGTATTTGTGGATCCTTGCGAATTCGGTTCGTCCAACAATCGATGTAGTATCTTATATGTTCGAGTGATCAGATATTACGTCAGTTATTCGGTTCGTTCAACAATCGATGTAGTATCTTATGTGCTGGAGTGATCAGATATTATGTCAGTTAGACGAATCAATGTAATATCTCCTATATTAGTATTTGTTACATATTATATTAATTAAGCAAATTAATGTAATATGTTTATGTAATGTAATATCTCCTATATTAGTATTTGTTACATATTATATTAATTAAGCAAATTAATGTAGTATGTTTATGTTATGGTTAGTTAGGTCACATATTACATTGGTTTTTGTTTACCAATTCTGTTCGTCCAATAACTGATGTAGTAAAAAAAAAGTATGAGATACTACATCGGTTATGCCGCCCAACTGATATATTATCTCTCCTCGTGAGCTCTTCAAGGTCATTTTGAATAAATATTTAACGTTGGTAATATGTAATTTATCAATATACTACATCGATTCTGGAACTGATGTAAAAAATTCAAACTTTTTATATCGTTTACATCTGTATTGATTTTGAAACCGATGTAGTATGTCCTCTAGAATCGATGTAGAAAATAAGTGAGAAAATAATCTAATACACTTGTTAAAAAGTTAACAAATGTATTTTTGGACATATGTATTTTTGCAAATTACACTCTCACAATTTAAATGGCTTGCATCTCAATAAGAAAAAATAATGTGTATATCATATTTCACTATTATTTACACTAACTTGACATTTTTACTACATTTTTCCACTTTTTATTTCTAGTTTCATTTTTTTTAAATTACTTAGTATTGTATATGGAAATAATATTCCTGATGGATGACTATTATAATTTACAAATATATTTAGTAAAAATAGGAAATTATAAGGTGTCGAAAGTTTCAAAAGAATGTAGCAAAAACTTTGAGCTCATAACGATCCATGTCTTTCGTCTTATAACGATTGTGTTCTACACTATTTTTGCTTACCTACACTCAAAAGTCTAATCTCATATAATTTAGGAATTAAGGTTAAGTACTATTTATATGTATTTTTTTTTTCTCTTAATTCTCAGAGTAAGGTGTGTTTTAGGGATAATATATTGAAATTAGACTAAGAGAAGACGTTATGATATATATTTATAGAATCATGGGTTTCCTTTTCATTATCCCTTATGATTGAGACATGCATGCAATTTCATCACTGTGTGTGGTTCCTTTATGACCAAAATAAAAGTAGAAGTGTGAAGAAGACACTGATTAAACAAAAGTTATTAATATTCAATCTAGGAGTTATTTCCAATTGACACATAAATGCTAGAAGCAAGCAACAACAATGAACATCAACATATATGAAAGTTACATTTTTATGTTATTAATGCCAAATATAAGAAGAGCCATCTTTTCTTTAATATATATGTTCTGAGCATGCAAACTTTTCATGGGAAGCCACCTCCGGCACCAGCTCCCCCACCAAACCCTCCTCCGGCGCCACCGCCAAGTCCACCGCCAGCACCACCGCCACCTCCAAACCCTCCTCCACCACCACCTCCGAGGCCGCCACCTGCACCAGCACCAGCACCAGCACCACCTCCAAAGCCAGATCCTCCTCCAAACCCGGCTCCTCCACCGGCTCCACCGCCGCCGCCAAACCCTCCACCACCACCACCTCCGAACCCTCCTCCAGCCCCACCACCGGCACCTGCACCTGCACCACCACCAGCACCAAACCCTCCTCCTGAGCCACCACCTAACCCTCCTCCTCCACCACCACCAAAACCTCCTCCACCTCCTCCTCCTACACCTCCTCCAAACCCTGGACGATGAAAGAAGTTCTTCTCATCCCTAAAACCACCCTTCTCACTTCCAAGCTTCCTTGCATCAATGGTGCAAACAAGGGCACCAAGAACCGCAAAAAGAAGAACCCTAGAAGCCATCTTGTGCTAGAAAACCAAGCAATCACTTGAAAACAAAGATGGCTATTGGTGAGGACTAAAGAGCAGGGACTAGGGTTTATATAGCAATGCCCTAAGGCAAAACCTAATTATCATCCAAATTATTATTAATATTACTATTATCATGCAAAAAACAATATTGCTATTATTATGTGTTCTTTTCTTTTCACATATATATTTTAAAAAACTCTAGGGTTTTGAAAATGAAGATAAATTATTGCAGATATGGCTCCGAACAGGCTTTAAATTGGATCATCTTCTTAACCATGCAAACGCGTTGTTGTTCATAAATGCTTCCAACTGTTACTGTTTGAAAAAAGAGAGAAAGAGCCGAACCACTCATGTCTGAAGGACCCACTGCCTTGTCAGAGAAGGACATTCACGTTGCTCAGACTTCTCTTTTCATCTGTTTCTGCATGGACCTCCCTGCAACATGCACCTTTTCACATTCAACACTCTTATATATATTTAATACAACTCTCTGACCTCAAATTCTATACAAATATGACAACAATATATTTATATATTCATAGGTTTCTAGTGACTTCGATTATAATAAGTCTGAGTTTTTTGTGATTCACATAAGTCTCAACTACAAAATATTGGTGGGTTTGTGTGAGGTCATGGACTCATCTGGGTTCCCTTTTTTACACAAAAAGGGTAGGGTGGCTTTTAGTTTTGGAGAAACCTGAAAAGTGATTATTACAGTTTGAGGAAAAAAAAATGATGAGATGACATTTTGGGGGATGTTTGGAATGTCTCTTTAGATTTTCAATTTGACTTTTTCTTGTTTAGGTCATATTCTTGTTGAGCTGGTTTTGAAAATTAATTGCTGAATTATAATTTGCTGAGGTGGTATGTCTAATTTTTTCATTGAATTAAAAAATAAAAAATAAATCACAGGGAAGAAAAAGCTAAGAGGAACCCTAAAAGTATGGAGCAAGGAATAGAGGTTCTTTACACTATTTCGACAATGATTCTTAAATTCCAAGATTCTCCATCTTTATTATTGAAGTTTTTCACTTCCCCACATACTCTTTCATTATTTCAACATAGAACATGAAGGAAGATTAAATGTTTTCCTTTTTCGTTCAAAAATATTTATATGTTAGGATTTTGGCATTTAGGCATACAATATTTTCTCTATACATGTTTGATTAATGTTTGGAATATTTAGGTATCTTGATCTAACATTTCATAGGTTAAGAGAAACACACACTGATTCCATTTTTTTTTTCAGTCTTTTTTTTTTTTTTTTAAATACATTAACCTTTACTTTTTTTCAATTTTTTTTTATTTTTTTTTTTTTTTTTTTTTTTTTAAAAATTAAATTTTTTTTAAAGTTTTTTTTTTAAATTTTTGTCGTTAGCGTCAACTGTAGGGATGCTAAATTTTTTTTTTTTTTTTTTTT
>Ga0099824_1004759_pt1 | contig 19428 bp, 9 predicted proteins | sample SiratrowhiteBW_FD_76837 | JGI IMG/M metagenome (GOLD analysis project Ga0099824, IMG submission 76837) | Root nodule microbial communities of legume samples collected from California, USA - Siratro white BW | ecosystem: Host-associated > Plants > Roots > Nodule | place: USA: California... | reverse complement strand
TAATGATAATAATAATAATAATTCATATGAATTTAATAATAATAATAATTTTTTTTAAATTAAAATAAAATAACATAATAATAATAATAATTAATAATAAGTGAATTTAATAATAATAATAATTATTTATTAAATTAAATTTGTATGAAATTATTCTTATTATTATCATTATGTTATTTTATTTTAATTTAAAATAAATTTGTATTTTTTAATATTCATGTTATAGCTTTGTTAATTATTATTATATAATAATAATTATTATTATTTATTTTGTTAATTGTTAAACTTAAGAATCATAGTATCAAATATTAAAAAATGATTGAAGAGAGAGAAAAACAATTTTAATTAATATCATTAGTTAAAATCGCCAACATGTTACTTCTATTTTGACCAATTTAAAATTATGCCTATCTAGATGACATAATTTGATCATTTTAGTAAAAGAAAAAAAAAATTCTACCCATATTAGAAATTAAAATTGAAAAGTACGCTAAAATGAAAAAAAACCCCTTAATCACCGATGAGGTTCTCAGATTGTTAGTGAGATTCACACCAAGTGGATATAGTTTCGATCCTTATCAAATGAACTACCTAAAATTGTGTTGTTTTTTTTGTTCTGTTTATGTAAACATGTATAGGCGAATTATTTAGTAAAACACAACAAAGTGAAATCAAACACCCTAATATGCCTTGAAACTAATAAATTGGAGCCATGATTACCTAGAACATCACTTCAAAGTAACAGCGCATGTAAGGTGGTTGTAGTTGCCAACACAACATTCATTCAATCATAACCATCCCTTAAAATATTATCACCATTTTTATTTTTTCTCTGTTTAAACAATGGAGTTATGGCTGGGGTGGTCCCCCTCTCTCTACCCTCAATAAATTCCTGCTGTTTTTTGGTTAATAAGCAGAGTTTAATGGGTTTAAAATAGGTACAGTCAACAATCATATCACACAAAAACCAGCATATTAAACTCACGAAAGCAACTATTTCCTTCAGAACTTCAGAGTTGTGTTGCAAAATGTTACGTGGGGATATCACGAAATCAGTAGTAGTACACAGAATATTAATTAGAAACCCTATATATATATATATATATATTCCATTTGAATCTAATTATTTGAAAATGATCGTACAGAATATGAAGAAAATGAAAAGGGTTGTGTGACTAGGAGTTTACTCTATATGGTTGCAAAGTCACTGTCTAGAAGATGGAAAGAAGAAAAGCAAAAAGAAAATGAGAGCAGAAGAAGTAGAAGGCTAAAGAGAGAGATATGGAATGATCTTTGTGATGTATCTTTGGAGATACGGGTAGAAAATTAGAGCAAGAAGATGATTACCCGTAAGACTAGGGAGTGTACCACTGCGGCTGTGAGGTCTCTTTAGCTAGGTCACACTCCCTTATGAGGTAAGCATAGAGAGAGATAGATAGAGATGAAGGACTTGGAAAATCAAGTGTTGCATATACAAAGGTAAATCAAAGAGAAGAATGTGACCATTGCCATGTAAATGCATGATAAGGAAAGGCAAATCTCATGATGGCGGTGTCAAAATCAAACAAATTATGCAATCTGAAAAAGTTGAAACATAGAGACACGTACACGAAGGATTGAATAACGTTCAAATCAGTAGTATATTGTTTCCAATGTTTTTGTTTTGTATCAAACATCAAATGAACCAGACTGTTACAACAGAATGAGTTCAGAAAGGAAAGATTGAATAGTTCCATCCACACTAGTTTCCCTGATTGGTTCGTTTTTATGTAAACCTTGTACAATGGTACTATTTTACTGTAGACTTATATGCACGAGAGGGAACCCAAAAAGCACTGCTAACTTCTTCTCTTTTCATTTCCCTACCTACATGCCTTTATTATTATTATTTTTAATTTTGGAGTTATATATCTATAAGTATAATGTCCCAACACAAGCATATGTACGCACCCACATGGCATGACATGACCCATTTGATTAGTAAATCAAATTATGAACATGAGTTTTTTGTGGATAATTTATTTTATTTATTCATTTATTGGAGAGTGGTGGTGGTTCTAGAAATCTACAATATTCAGTGCTCTCTCTCACTCACTTTCAAAGGGTTGGGTTACAAGCAAATGACATAAAACGATGAATGAGGAAACCCAGGTTTCGAGTTCTCATCTCAGCCTAATATAAATACAGAAAAAACTCCACAAAATGTGATATCTCTTACATTTAATACCAAACCAACAATTAACTTTCTGGGGGCCTAAGGACATGTACCACAGTTAATTTCATTCATTATTTACCTTCACTGTTATATATATCCATATAAATAAATGCTAGTTCTTCTTCTTCTTCTTCTTCTTCTTCTTCTTCTTCTTCTTCTTATTTTACTAATAAAATGTTCGGTTAGGTGGAGGAAAATAGTGGGGATAAAAATAAAAGAATTATTTAATTTTTATAAAGTACAAAACTATAAACAAATAGATAGCTTTTTAAAAACTACATAATTTTAACTTTCTACATAAGGTAAGTAAACATAAAAATATGTAAAAAATAATACAAAGAGTTTTACTATGTCCTTAAAAATAATTTCTTCTTTCCTCTCCAAACTAAAATATTAGTTCTCACCTTGGTCCTTTTCCTTCCACTCAACAATTGGAGAGTCTTTTCTTCTCATCACATCTAATTAGTGAAAACTAATACTTCTTTCATTTCAAAATAATATTTTTTAAAAGTTTTAATACACTGATTAAAAACATTAAATTACAATACATTTTTTAAACAAATATTTTTTCACAATTATTATAATATTTGTTTGTATTGTATTAATTAATCTTAACTATATGTAAGAATATTCTTAAAAAACTTAGAAACTACTATTTCCGTTTCAGAGTAATTGTAATTTTTTTTTTATAAAAAAATTCAAACCAATTGGTATTCGCAACTTTTGATGCAATACATTTTTTTCCTAATTTGTTCCAAAATGAATTCTATTATTTTACTGTGCGATTAAGAATGATTTTTTATTAGTTTTTTTAGAAAAACAAATTATTTAGCTAACATCAAACTCACCTTTTGTTCAACGGAACAGATTTAAAAAAAAAAAAAAAAACTAACTTAAGAACGCGTCTAAGTATTATCATCGGAGATGACTTTATCGTACGATAAAGTGTGTTCACTTTATTCCAAGAAAAAAGAAAAGTGTAGGTTATATAACAAGGATAAGATACCGTTAATATGCAAAATTGTCATTTTATTTGTTATTTAGAGCGATACATTTTTTAAAACATTAATTATTCTAATTCACAAGAAAAATTAGTTAATATTTATAGGTTGAAATATGAATAAATAAAATAATTTATTCCAAACGACAAATAAATCAAAATAGAAAAACGTGAAAATGAAGATAAAATGAGGGAGAAGAAAATGAATTTTGTCTGTGGTTAATAAGTTGAAAGGTACATATAACCAAAGCAGAGTTTGAGAAGAAGTGTTCACATTATTTTTCTGTTTTTGGTGACTGCTCTTGTGTTGAAGATGCAGGCATGCGAAGAAACAATTAGAAAAGAGCTTTTAGGATCCCTTTTCTCTCAAACTGTGTATATTGAAAATCTTTGTCACACAGGGTGTAGTCTTCATTGCACACGCATCATCACTACTCTTCCCTCTACCTCACAAGTACAAATTCAAAACTTCTACTTTTTATAAATCATTTTATACATAAATTAAAAAAATTGTTATTCAAATATATAAAAATAAATAAACAAACAACCCTAATGAAAAACAAGAAAATATTCAAAAGAAATTGGATGTATGAGCATAAGATCTACATGCTTCTTCATGCATTGGTTGGGAATCATGAGAAGTTCAGAAATACATTTATAAGTACAGAATATCTTTGTAGCTTTTAGAGTAGGGCTTTATTGATGTGTGTGTGTGTGTATATATATATAATGTATGCATGTGTGTAGGGGCCATGTGTGATATCTCTCTCCATGAAAAGAAGAACCTATTGAACTCCCAAATCACAAGCCGCATCATTCCATTGCCATTCATTCATTCATTCAGAACATCAACTTTTTTGCTTTCCTTCCATCCAATATATCATTTCATATCATACCTCATTTTTGTAGCTTTTCTGAGTGAGTGTGTGAGTATGTGTGCAAATAGTTTATTTGATATATACCTGGTCATGCCTTTTCGTCCAAGTAATTCCTGATAGTACCCTCACTTTCTAAGCTCTCTTTTGTCCCTTCCCTTTTTATGAGCACCACTCTGTCACCCTCAGTCCTTCTCTCCCAGATATTTTTTGTGATTTTCTCTCTTTATCACTCCATGTACTATGTGCCTGTGCCTCATCTATCACACCTATTATAAGTTCATAACCCCTCATCACCTCACCTTCATTCCCTCCAATTCATGCACTCACCTACCCTCTCTCTCATTCTCTCTATCCAACAACCCTCATTCTCTTTTGTTCGCTTCTCTTTGTTTCCACTCCATCATGGAACCTCAACAACCACAAGGGAGCCAGCCAAACGAGGATGCTGCCACTGCAAAAGGGGGCTTTCTCAGCAGGCAAAGTAGTACACGCTGGACTCCCACCACCGACCAGATAAGAATATTGAAGGACCTTTACTACAACAATGGAATTAGATCCCCAAGTGCTGAGCAGATTCAGAGGATCTCTGCTAGGCTGAGGCAGTACGGTAAGATTGAAGGCAAGAATGTCTTTTATTGGTTCCAGAACCACAAAGCTCGAGAAAGGCAGAAGAAAAGGTTCACTTCTGATAATGTCCCCATGCAAAGACCTCCTGCCCCAACTAATGCTGCTCCTTGGAAACCTGATCAAGATCCTCTTCATCATACCAAGTATTCTAACATTTCTTCTACAGGTAAACCTCTCATTTCTTATCTCAACTTGCTTTAACTTGCTGGGACAAGAAGGAAAAACAAACTCCTTTCTTCATTAAGTATATGTCTCACCTTTTACTATGTGCAGGGATCTCTTCTGCATCATCTTCTTCTGTTGAGATGATTACTGTCGGGCAGATGGGGAATTATGGCTATGGTTCTGTGCCCATGGAGAAAAGTTTTAGGGTAAGTTAAAATGACTCCTAAAGTTTGGATTTTATATTTGAACCTGAAAGACTTTTTCTGTAATTTTTAACCCTTCTATCGTTGCTAATCAATGCGCATGTAGCTTTGTGATGCATTAAATGGAAAGTAATATCCACGATCCATCACAATCCATGTTCAGAGCGCAAGTAATTGATGATCTTTAACAACAAAATGGAGCGACAATCAGTCTTTTACACTGTTCATTCCTTGAAACTTCCATAAAAGGAAGAACCAACCCCACTGGTCCCTTCACTCTTCTAAAACGACAAAGCAATGTATGAAAACTTTTCATGAAATAAAAGCTCCGTTTCTCTTGAAGCCACCAACTCGAGAGAGTGAATACAGATAGCATTCAAAGTTATTCAAAGTTCAAACAATGGTTCACCAGCTCATAACTAGTTACCAGATTTAGAGATAAAGAGACCAGATTTAGAAATATTTGTACAAAGAGTTAAACCCTTTCAATCAAGTGTTGGTTAATTCTTCATTTGTTCTAATTTTTCAGGACTGTTCAATATCTGCTGGGGGTAGCAGTGGCCATGTTGGAATAAACCACAACTTGGGATGGGTTGGTGTGGATCCTTATTCCTCAGCCTACGCCAACTTCTTTGACAAAATAAGGCCAAATGAAGAAACCCTTGAAGAAGATCAAGAAGAAGATGGTGGTGCTGAGATTGAAACTCTCCCTTTATTCCCTATGCACGGTGATGACATTCATGGCTACTGCAACCTCAAGACTAATTCTTACAACTATGATGGAAACGGTTGGTATCATTCTGAAGACGCCTTCAAGAATGCTTCTCGTGCTTCTTTGGAGCTCAGTCTCAACTCCTACACTCGCAGATCTCCAGATTTCGCTTAAGTATCCATATCTATAGATATACTCAACTTATTAATTATTATAATTATAAGATGATGATGATGATAACCTTTCCTAATTAGTTATCATTTTACGATTAATTGTAGTTATTAATGTCTCTGTATGCATGTTTAGTCAGTTATGATTAATCAGTGGACAAATGTAATGATCTCTAACTGTGTTCAGTTCAAGAGTTGTTCCCAAGCTGACACATGTCATGCCCCCGGGAACTTAATGGACTGACACTGACTAATTAATCATAGTTATCTTATTTTGCCCATCTTCCCAAACATTCTTTCATTAGTTTGCTAATTGAAATGATTGGTGTTAGAAAAAGATAACAATAATTAATAACAGTGATGATGAAGATAAGCTTATCTCAAACTGACCATACATAAAACAAAGAACAATACTTAATCATGTGCATGCAGCTACCGAGTCTCACAATATTGCCAAGTATTTGACTTTGAATCCTGTGAATTTTTATGAATAAGTGATGCAATAATGACTTATGTTTTAGCTTAAGGTAAACAATGGGAGTTCATCTTTTGTATTCAATTTTAGCGTATGCAGAAAACGAGTAGAGGTGATTTGATGGTCCTATTCTTCAGTGTTGCTATTGTTTAGACATAGCAAGATGCACTAAATTCACGAACAAAACTGAAGAAGGATGACATTTAAAGAAATACTAGTAATGAAAATATATTTACAAAAATCTCCTTTATATTATTTGAAATATTATTGGTACAGATTAGTAATTGTCTTTCTTACTTTTTCATTTGTGTTTTCCAAGGATAATTTGGTTGGATACATTATCGCACACTAAAGATAACTATGTTTTTAACATAATTCATAATTTTGTTTACATTGTGAGAAACTATAATTTTTCCCTTCGACAATGTTTCTTAAAATTTCTTTCTTAGGAATGAACATAAACTACTTTGCATATTGTTATTCAATAATTAACATTGGTTGAGACCTATGATAACAATTTATTAGAAGAAACATTATGTGTATTTAAGGCTCCAAAATCATTATATTTGACGATAAATAAAGTAGAATAAGAAAATATTATTGTTTGTATTAGAATAAAATTATGATCCAAACAAATTTTATGAGTAAATAATATTGAAGTTAGGATTCTTATTCAAAATTACTAATAGACATTATACAAATAACGGTTTATGATATGTTTGGTTAAAAAAAGAACGGAAAAAAATAAAGAAAGAAATAGAAGGGGTAAATATGATATTTTATGTTGTTTAGAATGAACAAAAAAGGTTAAGAAAGTCACTTTTGGTTAAAAATAACAATAAAGTAACTCACTATACGTTTAATATTTTCTAGTGAAATTTCCAAAAAAAAAATAAAAATGTGGAACTTTTAAAATTTACACAAAAAGTTAACTATGAATTTTTTTAATAATGAGATATTTTGTAATTGTTATGTTTGGTTTAAAAAATTTCTTTTATTTAGTTATGTAGGTAATAATATTTTATTATATATAGAGAGAAAATAGGTCCCTTGTACTTTTTTCAATTAAAATTTACATTGTTGAATAAAATTTGATTGGATTATATTTATTCAAATTCATTCTTACATTGAAAGTTTCTTTAACATAAATTATATATATATAAATATAAATATAATTATATATATATATATATATGTGTGTGTATATATTTTTATTAATTTAAGATTATTTGTTCTCTATTTTTTCTTCATGTATTTTTTATTAATTATTATATTATTTAGTAACTTAAGGATAAATCAAATTACATTTGTTTAATTTTTACTAATTCTAACAAAGGGAAATAAAATTCATTTATACCGGAAGTATACTAATTCAAACTCATATTTTTTTTTTTTTAATTTTAAAATAAATATCGAATGTAGAAAAAGTTATCAGTGTTTATCTCTTGACAATTACCCCCTATTTACAAAAATTAAAATATATATTCAAAACATAAATTTAAATACAAATTATTTATTGAATTCTAATAACATAAATTTAAATGATTTTTTTAACGTAAGAAAAGAAAACATGTAAACATGTTAAGTAAAACAAAATTAAAAAAAAAAGAAACTTCAATTGATATTCTTTTATTATCTTTAACTCGAAATAACTTAAAATAAAAAAAAAGTTTGTTAGGGATAATTTAGCAATATAAATTTCAAACAAAAAGATCAATTTAATTACCTTAATGTAAGAAAATCTATGTAATTTCATGAATAGTGAATATTTAAGAATATTATGATATTTGTCTCTATTGAGTAGAAAAAAACTATATCCACAATAAATAGATACTCATTTAAATTTTATAGAAGTGAAGTTGTTTATATGAGCACATTTGCTAAAAAAAAATATAAAAAAAAGTTTATGAAATCCATATTTTAAACGTTGAAATCTAAAACATGTAAAGAGGTCTCACTTCTTAACTTGGTCACTTTATAATTGCCATTGCACTTTTTTATATTACAATCTTATCACACACTGGTTTATAAGCACATGTGCAAGTAGTAAATTAAATTACTTTCATTCAACACTTGTAAAGGTATAATCCGTTTACTCAAACATACACAGAACATATTATATGTATAGTTAAGCGTAATTAATTATGTGTATTAAAAAAATTTAACATATACCTACACATCATTTTTAGTAACAATTATATTTTAGTATAGGTAAAACCTTTTTTTAATTTCTTTCTTTTAATTTCAATAATATAACACAATTTACTATTCTCACATTTAATTTTACTTTGTTTTTCTTTAAGTCACGTATCTTAGTCTATGCTCTCTAATTTCGCTACAATACGTCCAGACCATTTTATCGATGCATTCATCCTCTTTGCCACCATTCACTACCTATTATGGTAGTCTAAACCCTAATCTTTAATCACGTTCGTTAATTTTGTGTTTTTCAATTAGGGAAATAAGAATTGCTTTTGGTAATTATTAACTCTATTTTTTGTTTTGAGTTGGATTCAACTTTATATTTTTGAGTTGTTTTCTTCTAGACTTTTTTTTTTTCATTTTTCTCTATTAGTCCTATATTTTGTTTTTATCTAGAAATACAAGTTATTGGGTTAGTTGAATTGAGATATCTCACACTTCATTTTATTGGTGTTGTCGCACATTTATTTGATGTAAATTTCAAATCTAAAACTCTTATTTATTTATTTTTATTCTTTCAGACAAGTATGCACATTCTATTATTAAGAAATAGAATCTTAACACGAATCAACTTATACAAGTTGATAATGAAATTGTTTTGTAGTAAAAAAGATATTTTCTTAAATAATATATTAAAAAAATATAATACTAGTCCACAAGGAGAGAGGAAAGAGTGTACTAAAACTAAACAATCCTAATATATTAGATTATGTATTTAATAGTGATGGTAGTTAGAAATTTACTTTTAGAAACATAGGAAAATAATGAGACTCTCACACAATAAAGCTGAATATTTTAACTGAGACCTTGTAATTAATAAGTATTTCTCATGTGAGTTAGTAATCTTATGGATATGGTATGTGGAATGAATTTTTTGGGATTTGTTTGTATGTGTTATTATCAACTTGATATTGGTTTAAAGCTGAAATTTGGACTCTTAATTGGATTAATTACAATAAATATAATGACTCAGTTGGATCACGTTGTAAATGAAGAAATATGTTCAAGTTTTATCAAATTTAAATATGTATGATTTAAAACATTATTCCCAAGTCAAGTCATAGTAATTAAAATAATGTGAAATTTCTTAAAATATATAGCTTAGTAATAATAACAGAAACGATGATGTATACATGCTCATCATTTTTAAAGCTTTATATATTTTTAATAATAATAATAATAATATACCTTAAATTTTGTAAAGTTTGATATCTGTCTGATGAGTGTGGCAAAAGGTTTCGTGTGTACACAGTTCAATTGGCGCGTGATGGTGTAAAGTAGTGTGTTTGTGTTTGTAGGGACCACTGAAACCCTATCCTGGTTGGGCAGTGTTGTGGTCTTAAGTCACTGACAACTTGTACGGTAAGTTTACCTCTCTTTATCTTATGCTTCAGCTTTATCTTTCTCTGACCATTTTATGGCGTTAGCTATCTATGCAAAGTAAGGTGTACATGACATGACACACATTCATACTGATATGATATGACCACCATTTTGCAGCACAATAAGAAAAACAGAAACCACAACAACACTTAATTATTCATATCATGACATTGAGAAAGAAACCATGGACTCTGTAAACTACCACCCTGCAACTAGGAGAGTATATATTTTGAAGTTTGAACCCTTTTCATATAATATTCTTCTCCTCCATCCATTTCCTTCCAATGGTGATCTAAGGGTGGTTTAAATATTGTAATTTTTCTTTAATCTTAAAAACATCCCTGAAATTATTTTTTATATAACAGCTAAAAAGGGTCACCCTTGAGTAATTTCTAATGTTCTCTTGCTGTTAATAATTAATGGTACATTTCCATCACTCTCCTCCTGCATGCTCTTTCTACAAATTATTCCATTTCCATCACCAGCCAACTATAGTAATATCTGCTTATTCCCCGTAGTAGATATCAAGTGTCATCATCAACCACACCAAACTGAGCAAACTTATTTTTGAGTCTTTAAACACAATCGATAATATTCCGTCGAATGATTTATATACATATATAATTTTATTCCATAAACAAATACTCAATGTTTCAAGTTCAAAAGTATCTATAAATTAAAAAAATAGCATTACTCAGATATAGATATTGTAATGAAGATTGATTTACGCGAGTGCAAATAGTTTGAAGTTTAAACCCTAATGTTCATAATCTTAGTTTAAAAAGTAAATTTTTTTTCTTTTCTTTTCGTTAATTATACAGTGAATTTTGTCTTGTAATTTAGTTTAAAGTGGAAAATGAATGATTACTTTTAATTTACAGAAAATAAATTTAATTTAAGTTTGCAAATTTTTAATTAAAAATAGTATGTGTTTTAGGGTTTGTTTGGACAAATTTTTTTCATCAAAATTTCTAAAAGAGAAAATAAATAAAATAAAACAAGATAGTCATTCAGTTATAACTTATGCGCGTAAGTTCAAAAAAGTAAAAATTTTTAAAAAAATTTATAAACAAAGTCTGACAAAGTATATCTCAATGTATCTACACGATAGAGTATATATTTTTAGATGACTTTTCTTTTATTGGCAACAAAATAAAAAATATTTATATATTACAAAATATTTGGGTAAATCTGTTTTAATTTTAAACATATTTTACTCTTATTGTTCCGTCTGATGCAGTAATCATTGTTTTACTGTTGCTCTTCTTCTTTACATATTATATTTATATATATATATATATTTATTGTGAAACAAACATTCTTTGGTACATCTTTAACAACTGCTGGAATTATTTTTTTTTTAAATTTTATATTACTTAGCTGTTGCAACAAATGTAAATGTAGCACATCCACTATTGTTACAGGCATATCTCTTATAGCCTCCTAATTTGATGGTAGCTAGATTTTGCACCCTACAAACCTTAAGAAGAGAAAGTATAAACTTTTTTCATGTCTTACTACTATGAACTAATATTATAAACTTTAAGATGAACATATTTGAATTTAAGATCCCTAATTAAGATAAAACAATCTCAAAATAGTTCTGATAATTTAGCTTCTATAAAGACTTAAATATGATATTTTCACACTTTATCTTATCATAAAAAAAAAATCAAATTGCTGTGTCTTTTTCTACTTTCTTTTCACACGACATTTTACTATAGGATATGATAGTTTAAGAATCAAAAAGTATGAAAGATTTTTTTTATTTTCATCTTTTTATTTTTTTAAAATCTGGTGGTAATTAGGCTCCCTCAAAGTTGTGGTGTGCGTACAACCCTTGTTGCTTCGGTAACTCACATGACACTTCTCTATTTTGTTGGCTCCTATGTGATTTTGCACGTGCATGCAGAAAATCTTGAGGTTATGGAAGAGTGTTTCCGTGTGAGGATAAAAGATAGAACGATTCCATAAGATTCAGAGAGCATGTGCAAACTAGTATTAACAGAGAACTAAGTAGCAATTAACCAAGAGATTATTCAACAGCCACAACACAACACAGTAACCTCCAAAATATTCTGTTCATTTTGATTGCGTCTATTGACATTCACTTAGGAAGGGTTTGGTGATTGAACAAACGTAAGAGGTTTCCATCGGTGGGCGTTGGATGGAGGATTTTCCTTATTTTGGCTCCATGTAAAATCACTCCTTTGTGCTTCAATGGTCCCATGTCCTTTGATTCCTTTATTGATTGATAGGGATTTAGTTGCAAATCGGAGAAGATCTTTGAAGCTTTTTCAGGCATCAAATACGTAATGCCCTTTTGCAGCAACTACACCACATTCGTTCAAATAACTAGTTTAACTTTCCTCTCATAGACAAACCGCTAATTATCCTGCATTTTGCCTATTTATTTTTAGTTTTTATGAATCTGAATCTTTTTAAAACACTGAATTTTATTTATAATCTCAACATTCTCTTCAATATTTGCTCATACATTATGGATCTAGAATTGATGATTTGATTCTGCATATTCCAACTAAGTACCTATATATGTAGTGTTCTGTGAGATCCATCTGTATAGCCTTAAATCAATTAATCACTAAACCTAGTTCTGCGAGTAGAAAGAACAAAGGGTCAAGCTAAAGCTAGACTCTTGGTTAATGTTTGTAAGATAGAACTACTAAATGAAAAATCATTTATTAACAGTCAAGTCATATTAAGTTTGCCTCTAATATAACTTTTGTATGACAAAAATTTGTGTCCATATAAATATTCTATCCATGTTAACTTTTTTCTCATGCATGAGTAATGATACTGTAAGATCTTATTATATTAAAAATATATGGAATTAACATGCAATATAGTTTTTTTTTTTCAATGTAAGTAGTTTTATTACTCTCTTTTTCATTTCTTTTTCTTTTTTTTTCTGTTAATAATATATATGATTAAAGTATATTTATTTATATTTAGTTGGAGTAACTTAATGTTATAATTAACTGGAAACTATTAACATATTTCAACTAAAATAAAAGGTGTGTGTACAATATTGACAAATCCCCTATTTATAAATAAATATTTTTTGTAAAATATTTGAGTAGTTAATTACTTATATAGAGCAATTAGTTCACATTTACTTTGAATTTAAGTAAAAATGATATTAAAATTAATTTAAGGATTAGATTTTATTTATGTAGAATGACCTATGGAACATATTTGATTTGAAGATATGGTGATCAAATCACACGTTCACTTAAAAAATTAAGTCTTTTGAAGATTAATTATCATGAAGAATTCCTAGGAAAAATAGCTCTTTTAGTTTTAATAATATATTATCGAAGAATAATGTGGCAATATACTATCATCAAGTAAATTGCAAATAAATTAAAAATTTATTGACGAATAATTTGAATTGTACTTTTGAAAGTTGGATAGATACACATTGGTGGTGGCTGTTTACTCAAAGATACTGAGTCCCAGAGTCTGATGTTGTCCCCAAACAATGGGAAAATAAGTACACCATAAATGTCTGTTTCTGTTTATAATTAGATCCCTCTTCTTGTTCACTACTTCAAAAACACGTTGTCCACCATGGATAAAAAATTATAAGAAAGAACACATTTTTGTCCAGCTACCAAAAACAACACATAGACACGTTATCCTAATGTGTCCCTTCTACGGATTCCATGCCCATAAAATCAGTGACTTGATGGGCTTCATTTCGCACAAACCATCATAACACGGGCTTTACACTCATTGGCCCGACATATCATTATAAATTTTAAATTAGCTTATATATTGTAATTGTAAAATATTATATGACAACAATTATTTCCAGAGAATTTTTCTTTTCTTCATTTCATCTTAATAGATTTCTTTTTATTGACCGCGACTCAAACACAACAAGAATGTCTTTTTCAAGTAGATATCTGCGGAAGAAAATATTCATTCATTAAAACATTCAGAACAAAATTTGCAAGTTTTAATCGCATTGATTTATCATTGTTTTTATTGTAAAACGTAATAAAAGATTGTCACTACAAACTTCTAACATTAATATATACATATATATATATATATATATATATATATATATATCACTTTTTAGCACTTGATCTTATAAATGTTTGCAGATATTAATCTTTCACCGATTGAGTGAAAAGGACATTTTAAAAGTAAAATATAAAACTGATATTGATGTGTGTCTTTTTTCTAAAATAATATGAACAGATGAAGGAACTTTTAGTAAAATACAATTCAAGTTAGTAAGTAAAGATTAGTTGCATTAAAATATTCGACATTTAATATAAACCATATAAACATATAGACCCATATATTAATGAAGAGGCACCCTTATATATATATATATATATATAGCAAGTGCTATTCATGTCCTTACAACACTAGTTAAAGAATCAAAATTTAAAAAAATGATAATATATTTCTAATGTAAATTTCAGTCTCATCATGATTTCTAAACCATGTTCTTTTATAATATTTTTTTTAAGAACATCAATTATCGATATAGAAAAAATCATCTTCTGAAGAAAAAGAAAGATTATAATATTCAAGTAAAAACAAAATGAGAATAATAATGATTGGCACTGCAGTCAATATGCTTGAATCAACAGGGTCCAAATCACATACCGGCAAAAAATTGTAATTCACCGTCGCCTAAGGGGACACGCCGGAAAATGGTTGGGCCATTAATTCAAAACCAGAAGACATGCACGCGCATTAATTCTGCATCTACCACTTTGTCCACTTCCTACGAACAACCTTTCACAAACAAAACCAAACACATAGGAAATGACGAAACAAACACAATTAAAGAACAAAATATACTGTAATCTACACATTACTAAATTCAACTTCACAAAAGCATAAAAATCCCGAATTCTCCGTCCACATCTCACACCCTGCGTACATACATCAGTGGAGCCAAATATTACATATCCATCACATCAAATTACAAGAAAAGAAGAAGAAGAGAATTGGAACAAAGAAAATAAAGAAGATGGAACTTGTATTTTTAATTTTGTTACATGACATGCCAGTGGTCGAAAACTACAAAGCAATAAAACACTATCAGTGAGGGTTTTGATTAACAGGTGTCGGTGGCAGCCTTTTTCTTAATGAACTCAATGCAATCTGCTACGGCTTCACTGTGGTGAGGATCATGGGGGCTGCAACGACGGTGCTGGCGTTCGCCGTCGCCGGAGCCACGGTGGTTGGTGGTGGCCTTTGAAAGTGCAGATAGCATCATTAAGCGGTACACTGCTTCTCTGAAACGCTCTAATAAGGTCATTGGAGATGGTGCTTTGTTCTTGCAGGAGTTGCTTTTCAAACGGGGCATGCATTGACCCTTCATCATGTTTCTCTTTCCTGTGTTCAATGCTCCTAATCTATGGATCTGTTAGAAGGAGATAAGTATATATATACATATATATATATATAAATATAAATATAATACTTGTGTTACTTTTGTTCGTATTTTTATTATGTTATGTGAGTGTTGATTATTAAAAAAAATGCATTTTTTTAGTCTATTCAAAGATTTACTTTGTTTTTATCAACAAAGAATATGTTTATTATAATGGAGTAACCAATTTAAAAAAATATATATATACATGTAGATACACAACAGGTAACTGTGTAAATGATCAGTCTTATCTACCTTCACCCCAGAGCTTTTACTTGAAAAACATCAGACAAATCAGCAAGAATCAACATTCGGATATACAACGGAAAAACCTTCAAAGATTTGCTTAATAAAAGAAAATGCAAAACAGAAAAGGAGAAAGATAAATAATAGAAGATAAAAGTTCAATGAATAAAAGAAGTGAGAAAAAACCCAAAAAAAAACAGAGAGAGAAAAAAATTGTGAAAGAATAGTTGGACGTGGATATTAATCTTAGTGAAAATCTTCTATAAAAAGTAAATAAAACAGAGTCTACGATTAATTTGTATAAAATTAATATAGTTATCGCTTTCTTTTAATATATATATATAAAGAGAGAGAGAGAATCTATATTACTTGGAATAGTGGTTTATGAATATATGTTGGCATAGTTGTTTTTATAGGAGATTCATGTGCGTGAGCCTTGGTTTGTATAGATACTCTTATTTGTGTGGTTTAATCACGTTATAAGGGAATTTAGTAGAACATGTGGACTTATTGTGAATTACTTATGTTTAATTTCTCTGTATAAAAAAAATTATATAACATGTTATCACGTATTAAATTTTACATTAATTATTTTAAAAGTTATACTTTAGATGGTTTTTTTAATTGTTTAAATATTTATACTAATAATTAATTAAAAGAAGAATTCTTTTTATGCTATACTTGGGCCAAAAGATACATCACCAAACGGGAAGTACACGAGAATTATTTTTCCACGCAATTGAGAAAAGTATTTTGTTTTAATTAGGAAATTTTCATTATTAGAAAATAAAAAAGAAAACAATCATTATTAAAAAAGTTTATTTACATATGTTATTTTTAATAAATTTTCACATTCATTAAGATATCATTCTAGAAAGTAAAACATTTTTTACATCAATTACAAATTAATGTAAATATATGTAAAACATAATATATGTATATAAATCGATGTAACATATATTCGTAAATATTTTGATGAAAAAAATTAACACATATTATATGTGTTAAAAGGTATAATTAATATAAAAATTTACATGCAATATCGATTATGGCAAAATTTATATAATATTATTATTCTAAATTTTAAAAAATTAACACATATTATATGTGATTATTATAACCGATATAAAAAGTTATTTAATATCGATTATAACTCCTAATGTATGTATATGTATCAATTTTTTAAAAAAATAAATTCATTTATTCGTGTCTTCTTTATTTTCAATGTTCATTCTAAGTAATGTATTACTAAACTTGTTCAATTAATATATTTTTGGAGGCAATAGGGTGAGACGCAGGTAAAAAACCACGGGTTTTGGAACATTGACGAAGATGGTTTTAGGTAGCCGCCGTAGGTTCTGATGTCACCACGCACAAAAAGAGGGTGATATTTATTTTTTAATGCACCTTTTACATCGATTCGACTTTTAATTGAGGTAATTTAGTCCCTATCATATTTAAGAAATCCTTTCATTATGTTTTCTTATATTACATCGATTTCTTACGTAATCCGTCTAATAGGTCGGTACTTAATTATAATTTTACCATCACGTTCAATTTTATATTAGTTCCAATTTATAATGTATGACGTTCAAAGCGTAATTCGAACTAATGAATGAAGCAAGATCATTTTGAATCTAGAGTGATGACAAAAAACATAGGGCCTTCAACAGTGGACTATTTACTTTATTTTTTTTATATGGAATCTAGCTGCTCTTGTTACTTTGGCATCCCAACTAAGAAAGTTTGACTATAATGTTGAGTAGTGCATGGAAACTATTTGTCTTTTGAACGTAATCTTCTTTCCTATTAGGTTTTGTTAATTAAACAAATGTGTAGGACTACAGTACATAATTAGAAATTAAATAATATATGAAAGTATATATTGAGCCAAGAACCAGTTGGTGATTATGAAGCTGCTCGTGGTCACGGAAAGTGGAAAAACGAGCCATGCTCATCACTCATCATGTTACTCTTGCATTCAGATTTTGTCTTTCACTGGAAAGGCCTCACATGGTTACATGTGCTCATTTAGGTTAAACATTGCCTCCATCTCTTTAATCACTCCCCTATCTGGTTGGAGTTTCATGCATGATCCAATTCTATGCATTATGTTTAATTATCCAGGAATTAATACGCAGATATGAACTCCAAGATAGAAAATTTTTGCATTCAATATTTTATGGCGTGCTGCTACACATATATAAGTCAAAATTTAGTTTTTATTTGATTTAAAAAAGTAGGTACCATGATGAGAATGAGATGCTTAATCACTTAATCATGGACTTTACCATATGGCCTAAACCTCTTAACACCCAATATTTAAAATAATCATTAGTTTTACACTTAACAACTTGCAAGAGATTTGTATTTTCAGTCCATGGTGTCATCGCTTAGCTTTCTGACGCAATGTTTTATGTTGATTGGTGGGATATGTCTGGGTTTGATATTACTATGATACTATGATTGATACTTTAACTTATATATATATATATATATATAATGAGTTGTTTCAAATTGATTGATTAATGTTTTGATGCTTATTTTATTGATTAATATTTTTGATTGTTATATAATAATAAAACAAATATTTTAATTTTGTCCAATAATAAAAATTGCGGTTTTGAAATATTTATTGTAATTAAGAAAAAGTGAAGATAATTAATAAAATTGATTTTGAATGAATTATTTTTCAACGTACTTATTCTTCTTAATTTATGAGATATACTTTAAACACCAATCAAAATAAAATGGAAAGGTTATTTAAACAAGGATCTGTCTAGTAAATAAAAAGATACTTGAAATCATATTAGAGTTGAATAAAAAAATAATTACAGAATGCATTTTTATACAAATTTCTTAACTAACATTCTTATAGACTGGAGGTGTTTAATTAGCATTTCTTTAAATAAAGACCACGAATTATATAATTCAGAGGTGCTCATATACTGTTCTTTGATGAAAATTTCAGTTTAATAATTTTTTTAATAAATAAATTTATTAAAAAATATTATCTATATTATCAAAAGACAAATTCTATTTTAATAATATATATAACATAAAATAACTACATTTATTTTTTCCCTTTAGATGATTTTTTTTTTCAAATTATATTTTTTAATACTTGGTTTGGATCAAAGAAAGAGGACGACGTTGATTGTAGTGAAAAAGTTGTCTTATTTCTTATTTATTTTCAGAAAAAAGAAAAAAAATGTCATTTTTTTCTTAATGAAGACAAGTCTACTTACTTGTTTAATCATTATAATAATATCAAATAGTTATATTTTTATTAAATTAATAGATAAAAATTAAAATTACTAATAATAATTAAATATATTTTACTTTTTACCTTTTTCATTTAATAAAATAACGTCACTTTTTATTTATTTTTGTTTTATTCTTACTTTTCATTCTATAATTCAAATAAGGTAACGAATTAAAATAGATAACCTACATAATAATTTACTATTTTTTAATATTTGCAAAATAACCTTATTATAACTGTACTGAAAACAACTATAACTGACTTGAATATTATGTTTCTTGCAAATAAACCGTAAGTTTTCACGGGAAACCCTACACTATTACTAGTTATTTGGGAGTTCTCTATTATTAAAAAAATCCATATGAATCATCTTTTGTCTTGTTCACGAGTTTTTTTTTTTTTTTTTTTTTTTTTTTTTTTTTTTTTTTTTTTTTTTTTTTTTTTTTTTTTTTTTTTTTTTTTTTT
>Ga0099824_1004754_pt1 | contig 19442 bp, 12 predicted proteins | sample SiratrowhiteBW_FD_76837 | JGI IMG/M metagenome (GOLD analysis project Ga0099824, IMG submission 76837) | Root nodule microbial communities of legume samples collected from California, USA - Siratro white BW | ecosystem: Host-associated > Plants > Roots > Nodule | place: USA: California... | reverse complement strand
AATATATATATATATATATATATATATATATATATATATATATATATATGAAATGAATATAATTATTATATTTATTATTTTTTTTCACTTTCATCCAGAACATAATTAGTTATCATTAAATTCACGAAACATTGTAACTAGAATTTTAGACTATTCTGATTATTTAAACACATTTGATGGAATATTATAAGTATTTAATAATATAATTATCATATTGTACAATTAATTTATAATGGTGCAATCCTTTTCTATTTATAGAAATTTTGTTCTTCAAAATACAAAATAGTGGTTAAGATAGATAAAGATAATTTTCTTTAATTTTATCCTCAATTTCTTATTAGTGTTTCGTGTTAATTGATTTCAAATTGCTTTTATCAATGACATATGTCTACCTCTTAAATGTTTGACCCTCTTATTTGTAATTTGTATAAATATTGTTTTAAATATAAGACTATTTTTGTAGTTGTATTTAAATACGTTTTATGATATGGAAAAGATTCAAAATGTATTATATTTACTTAATTGATATACACGAAAGACAATTGGAAATGAGAAAAAAAAAAACAGAAAAATTTCATATGCAACTTGATCTCTTTTATGATAATTTGATAAGTTTCAATAAATTAACGAGTGAGTTGTTTGATTTTATCACCTTATCAATTGCAACAATACAGAATAGTTTTCTTCAAATTCAAGAAGTTACTTTTCTTTTAGTAAAATTAAATTGTCGGCGAGTTATTTTTAACTTTTCTGAATTATTTTGATTTTCTTTTTGTTTTATTAAACCATATTAAGACATGAGATTAAATATTCTCCAACCTTAAATAAATATAAATATTATTTGTATTTATTTTATACGATTCATTAGGATTGGTAAGATTTTAGATGGTTTAACTTTTTTATAGTACATCTAGATGGTGTAATTCCAGTAAACTCTTTAAGAGACTTTTAATGATAGCAAAATAGGTAGACATTATTTTTGTATACATGTTTTTATTATTTGAAGATGTTAATGCGTGTTTTGTTTTGTGTTAATTATTGAAAGATTATACAATCATCCAATGGTATAATTAGTGTTATATTTTATGTTAATTATTGAAGGATTATACAATCATCCAATGGTATAACTAGTGTTACAACATTAGACAATCCAAAGATGTTCTTATACGTGTGTTTAAAATTATTTAAGTTTTGTCTTACATAAACAAATTGTACTAACAAACTGTACTGAAAGTCAATCCAGGGCCTATTATAAACTTTATATATGTAATTGTGTATAAATATCAAAATTTATATGATAAAAGCTACGTTTTTTTACACGTTTCTCCAAATATAAAAATTGAGTACTAACTTAAGTGTCGAAGAACTTTTTACAGGTATTTCTTCTCTTTCAAGAGAAGACCGAGAATCGAGATCCCAATATAAGATTAAAGGTCGAGAACTGAGATCTCAATAGAAGGTTGAAGGCCGAGAACCAAGATCCCAATAGAAGATTGAAGGCTGAAAACTGAGATTCGAATAGAAGGTTAAAGGCCGAGAACCGAGAACTCAATAAATGGTTGAAGACCGAGAGCTAAGATATCAGTAGAAGGTTGAGACTCGAAGATATTTCTGATCAAGTCCACTAAATGTTGAGATCGAGATTGAGTACACGAACCGTATTTGAGAAGTTAAATACCGAAAACCAAGATCTCAATAGAAGGTTGAAGACCGAAAACTGAGATCTTAATAAAAAGTTGAGATTTGAAAACATTTCTGATCAAGTCCATTAAATGTTAAATGTTAAGGCCGAAATCTAGAACACATCCCGAATTTGAGAAGACCATTCATTAAAAAAAAAACTTTTAAAATCAAATTAAAGAAATGATTCCAAGTATTTGAAATCGGGTTCCGTAATTTATCAAATTTTCTTACATACCAACCTAATATTTCTTTTCGAACGGGAATACAAACCATAACAATTTTTTAAGATATATTATTCGAACGTTGTTTTGAATATAAAAATTTATATATATCTTCAACGTTGGAATCTAAGTATAAAAGGTTTTTATCTCTAACTATCATGAAATAATTTTTTATGAAAACAAATATTGTGAATGGTAATATATGATATTATAAACTATATCTTTATTTGAATTGTTTTCTCTTATTCTGGTGTATTTGTGTAAGAATATGTATAGTAAGTATATAAAAATAAATCAGGATTAGTTCAGATAAGAAATAAGTACTGTGTAATAAGAGCCAAAAGATACGAGATGCTTAATCAAATTTATGTTTACTGATATTCCTGAAACAAAAGGCAATAGAACCTACAAATTTTCCCAGATGGTACGACATTTGTAGCATGTAAGCCTTAACGAACCAGGTTGGGGACAATTCTTAGATATAAAACAGAGCAAATTAAAACAAATTTTCATGATGATCTGTCAGAATGAAATTTAAACTACTTCTGATTAGCCAATTTGTATAAATGATAATGGATACTTTAGACAATCTGATACTGGTGTAGTTTCCTATATCAATTTCTCTGCAAGACCATTGCACAAATATTGCTTCAATTCTTTAACAGAGCAAAGGAATTACGTGACCTCTTACTATTTTATAATTTTTGTATATGGATTGAAGTTTTTATGTTTTTTTATTAATTCTAATTTTTTTTCCTGATAAAAAAAATAAACTTAATTGATCAGTACACGGATAAAATTAAGGGAAATATTAGCAAATCTCAGCCTCCACTAACCTGAGAAACTAAGAAACTTACCTTCCAAAAGGGTCATTTATGTATTATTTAAACATACTTTCTATTATAAAGCACAAAGTGCACCAATACACATAGTTTGATAGTGTTCATATATTTTGCATCTTGGAAACACCATAATCTAGTTGATTAATTGGTTGATACAAGTATACACACACAAGCTGATTCATTGAGAATCTTACCATGCTATAAAAGTTAATTAAGAGTTGAAGAAAGGTGGTTAATCTTGAAAGGCCTAAAGCCATGTTGAAGACTTGCTTGCCATATTTTCTCAACGCTAAACGTGAAATTTCCACATTCGTGAACGTTCCAACCTTCTAGGGCATGCACTATTCCTGCCACACGCCATGCACTCATCACTCTCCTTGGCAGCCAGTTCTGTACATTCAAATTCGTCAATGGCATTCATTTTTGGCACCAAATTGCATAAAAAGCATGAATGATAGAAAAATATTCCAATGAGAAAATTTTATAATAAGATATGAAGATGATTATTATGCCTTATATATGAGTATAACTTCAAACAATTAACCTACAACAACAATTTTTTATTGTCCTAGATTTTTTTTTACTAACCAAAAATAAATAATTAAATTCAATGGACACTTGAGGAATGTCCCAATTAGTTTACAAATAATAATCCCAATCACAAACTATTTAAAAGCTTAATAAAGCTTATTGCCCTAGTAATAATAATAATGATTGCCATCACCATAATGGTTACTTTCATAATTGATCTTGATTTCATAGTTATCATTGTTAGTATCAATTGCCCCATAAATGTCATTGTTATCAACCATACTTATAATAACGATGGTTAGTAACAACAACAATAATTATTAATTTTGACTATAAATTTTAATAATAATAGTTAATTAACAATCCTACTAATAATAATATTAGTTATAATAAGTAACATTAGTGATAATGATGATGACTACGTATAGTAGTGGCACTAATAAGTTAAGTTTAATCTCATGCATTAATTTTTTAATTATAACCCAATGACTTATTATAATAGCTCTTATTTCAAATATTTCTTTCTCTCTCACACACCAAAAGAAAATCTTATTAATTACCTCACAAGAATCCACATTCACTAAAGAAGGTGGAGCTATCATGGCTGGTGTGCTGTGGTAGTAGCAGTCTTTACGAAATTTCTTTGGAGGGAATTGAGAAATAGGAATGAACTATGATTCTTTTGGTGCTTTCTTTTGTTCTGCTTCGTTAAATTGGTCTCCTACTAGCCAAATCTGCAAATTCAAATGAAACCCCATGATTGCAATAATATCCCTTTTTTTTTTTTTTTCTCTGGTTTCAAATTACTTGAATTGAAATTATCAAGGGTTTATTAATAAATATGGTTAGAGGGATTTACCTTTGCAGTGTACGATCCTGGGAAAACCAAGTTCTTTTTGGACTCATTGGGGAGTCTTAATTGAAGATCATCATATTCATCTCTAGACATAGTTGTAACCTGAAAAATATGGTTCCACTTTATGCAATAAGGAGACTAAATGCATAGAAAAATTATATTTGAATATATTAATTCGTGGAATTGTGGTAAAGATTTATGTCAATTCTGCATTATTTAAGTGAAGAAAAACATGGTTAATTATAAGTATTGTTGAAAGGTCCTTAAAAAAAACGAAACATACCTTTGTACCCCTTTCACATAAAGCAGTAGCAATGGCATATGAAACCTTATTAGGTTTGCCACAAAGAAGAACTTGAGTTGCTTCTTTAGGAATACTGTTAAGAGCAATGGCCACAACTAAGCTACTGCCATCCACAATCTTTATCTTAAGCTCAGGAAACCTTTTGATGTAAAGTTCACCATATTTATTCAGTGAATCTCCCTGCAACCATTCAACATATATGATCAATCATTGATTTAAGCATGTATTATGAACATAGAAAAATTTGACACACGTTACTTTTAAATGAACATACATAGTTGATATAGATGAATGCTAAATAATTGGTTTCAATTTAAATGCATAGAATAAGTTCATTTTGTTACACACAATTTCTCCAAGAGGGAGAAATGTAGCATCTCCAAATGCCGATTTTTGGACTGTGTCATTAACTAAATTTTATTCTTTAGAGTGCTTCTTCCTGCAACTTCATGCTTTTTTTTTCTTACACTCATAATTTAAAGAATATTAGGATGTTTTTTTAAAATTTGTATTTTAGACTATATAATTTAAAATATAAAAAAATATATTTTAAATTACACAATTCAAATTATAAAAAAAGATTATATTTTAAATTTTATAGTCTAGAATATAATTTTGTATATTCTGGATTCTGTAATCTGTCTATATTTTATATTACTAGAATAAAAAAATTGTATTTTAGATTAATAAAAAAGGTGAAGAGAGAAGTAGCTGAGAAGATGAAAAAATTGAAAAGGGCAAAGTGGTATTTTTACTCCTCCTATAGACGTGCAGGAAAAGCAGTCTGTTCATCATTTTGCAATGTTATGGACACTGGGTCAGTCCACTTTCTATAGTTTGGCCCATCAAGAAGAGTTTTGAATAAAAAAAATAAAACTTGACTCTAATTTCACTATACACATAAAAACTCTTGGTGTGGGTGTAATGTAGAAGCAACCATGGAAGTAGAAGAGTTAATGAATTAAATTAAGAATTGTTTATTGATAATGGAGCTTATCATTCTTAAATGAACATTCAAGCTTTATATACATGAATGTTTAGTGAAACCAACAAGTTCAACCTAACCAATTAATTAATAGAATTCAAACTAAAATAGTGGAATTAACCTATTATTTAACTATTAATATAATTGACTATGAGAATTCTCATCTAACACACATTTGTGTTTTTTTTTTTTTTTTACATGAACAATATAATAAGTAAATGTGGATTAGTTTTCCAAGTTTTACCTATATGATAGAAAACTTTAATCTAATTAATGAAAACTATCCACACAATTATATATTGTAGTTGACATTGATGCAAATCAAATAATACAATGCAAATATTAAAAAGACAATAAAGTTACTTGCCTGGTTTGAAAGACCTAGACTTAAAACCTTTGCTTTGCTTGACTCTGCTTGAAGTATTGCATCTTCTATAAGTTTGTTTAGAGTTTCACTTTGCCATTTGAAAAGGTACTGTGAAAAGTGTAACAGAAAACCAAATATTATTCACATGAAACATTTTTCCTCCTTGGATGAACAATTATATAATGCAACCCCAAACTTACTTGTACATGGAATCTAGGTATAACCCATGATTGCAAATTGAGCATTTTGAAAGCATTCCTCTCCATGACAAAGGTTTGGCCATAAAACCAAGTGACAAGAACAGACCAAAGAGTGAAAGGCCACATCAAATAAAGGTACCATGTTGAAGATTGAGGCTTGGAGGCTAAGGAAGCAAATCCCAACCTTAGATGATAAATGGATTCTGGGGTTGTGAGGTGTGTTAGATGAACCACATCAGGTGAAATTTCTTGTCTCTTCAATGATGTCTCATATGTGGTGTCTGTGGTCTTGTCCATGGTGCCATAAATGTAATCATAAATGGGCATGAAGAGTGAGTAATTGGTCCTGAACTGAGTATGATGCAATGAATGAAACCTGTCACAAACAAAATTTAATGAGTTCATTTGTGATCAATTTTAAAAAATTACACTAAGTATATACATGTCTATTAAACTTTATTAAACTGTATCAAATGTCAATTGGGGACAATTTTAAAAATCATACAAATCAGTGAAAATTAAAATAAATATATATAGTTTCAAAGATTAAATGTATTACTTTTATAATATTGGTTTTTAGTTCAGTACACTAACTTATGACTTAATAATGAAAGTGAGATCTAGAAAATTATTATCCTAAGATCATCCCTCATAGTGAATACATTAGAGGTTCTTAACTTTTTTTGGTGGAATCTACTCTATTAACTAAACATGTATTGTCCAATTATACAAATAATAATATTTATAATTTAAAAAAAAAAGTAAACATCATTGCATCACAGTGCAAATATTTTATGATAATTTTAATAATACCAATAGCGGCAATAATAATATTAAAGATAAAAATAATAATGACATTTTAAATAGTGAATGATAATTTATAATTTATTTAATTTTAATTATTTATGCCTTGTATTCATATTCAAAATTAATGATTTATAATTAATAAAATAAAAAAAAATGTTGTTTTAATGTATCACAAAGCCACCTGTACTTCATTTCACCTATTTATCTCACAGTCTCTATATTAAAAAAAATATGGAATTATATTATCACCATTTTATAAAGGAAAGATCAGCAACTATAGAAACTCAATATATATAGGAACAATTAATATTGGTTTGAATTTACATAAATTTCTACTATGACCAGGCATAGTTGGTTGTTTCAATCATCTTGATCAATTAATGGTGGCTTCAATATATGGGTGACACATCAACCAAAGGTGGCTTCAACATATATGGGTGACACATTAATGAATTAAATAACTGAAATTGATGTAATTCAATCATAATAGAAAACTAAAATATGAAAAAACAATAAAAATTGTGTTCAAACTATTAGAACTAATTTAATGCAATCCTTGTACATAACACATAGCTAAACCTATGAAACCACTTTCAAACATTGAAACCAAACTCCAATCGATACACTTGGAACATATCAAAAGTGATTAAATTTTATGATATTTAAGTAATTTTTTTTATTTGCACGTAGGTGAAGCAAACGTTTGAGTTTGTTCCACGTTATAATGGGTAGTTGGATGTCAATGTTTGTAAATAGTAAAAGGATAGCAATAAAGTGCTTCTTCTAATTTCAACCTAGTTAGAATTGATTTTTCATATGCTTAGTACAATGATTAAGTGACATATCAAGTAGTTATTCATTCTTGTGTCACCAATGTACTGAAGGCACATGTTGTGGAATGTTAGATAGTTATATATAATTTGAGTCAGTATATGACACTTAAAGCTTTAATTAGTACTTTATTATGAACAACGGAAAAATTATGATACTTTGACTTTCTAAGAAACATGAAAAAATTCTGTTATGGAGATGGAGAGAGTGTACTATTACATCAATCAACAGTGACTTTGAACAAAAAGTTGATTTTATTTAATTTTCTATAATTATATATATATATATATATATATATATATATATATATTTATTTTTTTTTTTATTTTTTTTTTTTATATTTAAAAAAAATAAAAAAAATAAATTTATATTAAATAGATATAAAATTATTTTAAAAAAAAAATTTATTTTATTTTTTTTTTTATAATTATATATATATATATATATATATATAAATATATATATTAATTTTCCTTTCTAATTTTGTATTATATGTAGTGAAAAAAAAAACTTAAAACCCAAATTTTAATAAAATAGAGGCTTAATTTTAGAAAAAATAACATTTTTAAAAGAGATTCTATCTAATTTCCGATTTGTAAGTTCAAGGTTCGATTACATATATAAGGAAAGTAACAATATCCTATCATATCTATTTTTAAATAATTATTTTATTCAATTTGTTAATTTTTTGTAGTTTCAAATGATGTCAATGAAAAGTGATAAATAGTGAACAATGATAATGTTGGTAGTGGATATATTAAAAGTTGCTGAATTATTAACGAAGATAAAAAATAATTATAATAATATTATAATGATATTATTAATTGTAATAACGATAATAAAGAGAATAACTTAATGATTGTATGTAAATATTGTTTGTGGAAATAATTAATAGTAATAGTGATATGAGTGAAAATGATTGTTGTAAATGATTATTATAATAATCATATAATTACATAAATAGTAATCATGATAATGATAATTGAACCATCACTACATAAAACTTTAAATGATAAATGGAGACATCACACTATAAGGATTTTGTAGTGTTGGTTGGGAAATAAAGATGTTAATCATTAATTGCAAGAGAAAAAAGAAAAATTTAATATTCTCTGTCTTTAGTATAATTTTTGGAAAGAAATGAACAAGTGAGATAAGATTATATATCTATCGTATGAACTGCCAACAATATATAGAAATAGGATATATATAGTGACCTAACCTATATTATCTTCATTGCATGGATAACCAAATCTTACCTTAAAATATTGTTTCATGACATATGTATTATTTATAAATAATTTGACACTTTTCCAACCACACCTAAGTTTCTAAATTAAATAATAAATACATTTAAGCTTTCTTGAATAGTAGATATGAGGCAATAACCTTTCCTGTCTTCATTAGATTGATAACGAAATTTTACCTTACAATTGTTTCATGACAAATATTCACTATTTTTTAAATAATTTCACTTTTTTCACTACTAAGTTTGTAAATTAAATAAAAAACACATTTTTCTTTCATGGAAATTTTAGACTTTTTCTTTATCATATACAAATCAACAGTTAAAAATGTTTCATTAATAATTCTTTAAAAAATAAATAATCTTTTTTTACATATCAAAATCTTCACTCCTTCTACTGTATACTTTTAGTTGTTATTTTAATCTTCTATCAGTTTAGTGTCTCAGGTTTGAAAAATGCTCAACTACTTTATAATCACAATACTTAAAAACATTTTATTGACATAAACACACTTAAAAAAATCATATTAGAATCTAAAGATGGAAATGGCATGATTATAACAAGTAGAAGTTGAAAAGTGTTAATAAGAGTAGAAACTTACGATGGGGTGTACATGAGATACTTGAGGAAGGGAAAGGTTGAGAAAATGGCCTTTGGAATGCACTCAAAATTGCAGTGACCCAAATTGTTCATGAAGTCAATGTATGCAAGATAACCAGCATAGGATGCTATAGAAGCTGTTCTTGTGACCAAAGTTGTGTACAGTGGAATGGCAAATAACACAAAATATGCTATGTGCTCTGCAAATGGATGGATCACAGCTGCCAAATTGATGAACAACTCAATTAATTAAGTGCATGTGTGTAGAAAAAAAAAAAGTTGTTTTAGTTTTAATTAATTTAGTTGTTTTGAGGTGTGAACTATGCCTCTCAGTAATTAAAGTCACATGCATTGTTGTATAGAACTTGATTTTCTTTTAAATAATTGATGTGGTCCATGAGTCATAAAATCAAAACTATTTATGTGACAGTAATGGGTTGGAAAAAGGGCAATAACACACCCGTTAACAGTGCATGGAATATCTTTTTATTTAATGAGAAATAAAATAAAATAATTTTTTGATCAGCTTGATGTAAATAAAAGAAATTTTCATTTTTTTTGCCATTTGTCTTATGCTAAGGTGGATTGAGCTTTTGTACTTAAGTCAAAATATTCATTTTGTTTACCAGAAAAACAGTAATTAAATACATTACATTAATTTGTAAATCACGTAAGAGGTGTAGTTTTTTTATTTTCTATAAAAAGAATACAATATTTTATTTTTTACGAAAATAAAAAAAGAATGTCACAAAAATACGACTTCTCCCATTAACAAAATTTTAGTAAAAAAAGTTAAAATTGAAGTCGTGTTAACTTCATAGTACTTGAGTAAAAAAAATTATTTTTATATATCAAGTTAATATAATTTTATTTTTATTTTTTTTCGTTAATTTATTCACTTATCCATCCTATTTCGTGTTTTTACCTACATTAATCACCCATTTAAATTATTAAAAAAACAGATGATATCTTTTTTGTACTTTATACTGTAAGTGCTTTACTTTTGAAGTTAAGTTTTCTGTTTATAGTAAGTATGAAGAAAGGGAAATATGAGAAAAAGAAAATGGAAAACCTACAAGTAATGGGTTCTGTGACAATGGAAGAGTGGTGGTGAGAATGGTATCTGGAGTAGAGAAAATGATGATGCAGTGCTCTGTGTAACCAATAATACAGAAACTCCACTGGTCCTGCATGTAAAAGGGCACTGATAACCACACCATCTGTTCTCCACAAGGGCAAATGAGAACCTTCTGGAACTAAATGATAACCTATATAAAACAAGATCCCATTGAACAAGATCTGGTCATCCCTGCAAAAATTTCATATTTATATCATAAGATAAATATTATGAGAAATGAACAATAGTATATCAGTCTTTAATTTTTATGAATAAAAAAGTACATAGGTGATCTTAAGCCTTCAACAAGGATTTAAACTATGAACTTGATTAACTTTGTAGACTTTTTTCAATGTGGGGACATGAACCATTTTGTGATTTATTTTGTTTTTTTTCCTTTCACTGGTATAAGTGTTTATGCAGAAGTGTTTTGAATGAGATTCTGAGATGTTAAGGAACTAACCAATTGCTTTCTCGATCAACTTGTTCAAACTCAATGCCCTTGTCAACGATTCTGTTTGTTCCTTTGGCAGTTCTATGGCGAGAAAGTGTGATCCAAATTTGGTCATGCAGCATCCTCACCAACATATAGGGGAATATGAGGAAGTAACCAAGGTCTCTGTCCTTTGGATCATTCACTAGGAAAGAGTAAGTGCTGTGCACAATCCATGGTGTCAGAATCACCCACTGTCATCACCACACTAATTAGTCAATAGGGTACAGTTAATGTACGATTGTTACAGTAATGAAATATATATATATATATATATATATATATATCAAAGTTTCAAAATTCAGTCTACAAAATTGTGAAAGTTTTGTTGGAAGCCTGAAAACCACGTATATGCAAGGATAAATGGGATGAGTAAAGGATGAAATAAGAGTTGATGTTTAGGTAATTAAGAAAGAAATATGGGAAAATAATTAAAAATAAGTATGAAACCTTGAAACTCCCAAGAGGCTCCCATGGCCAACTGGTGAGTATGCCAGGTTTTGATGCCATGTTTACAATAGCTTAGGGTAAGAAAACGAAGGAGCACCAAAAGTTTGTGTATGATCGTCTTGGAAGGTGTTCATATTTATAGCGGGGGAAAAGAGAAAGTGTGTGAGCTATATTAATGTGGCCTTCGATTGACAACGTGTAGGATAGATAGATATTTTATTTTTGTTTTTGAAAAGAATAATAAATGCTTATTTTTAACTTTTTTATATTTTAAGTGTGTTTACACCATGTATGAGTGAGATTATATATCATGATTTACAATATATTAATTAAAATACTTTTAAAAACCAATGTTGAAGATGTCTCAAAAATTGACAGGATGATATAATTAGTAATAATATTAATCTTAAATTAACTTAAAAAATATGAACATATTATATGACCTTATAATATAAGGTTAATTATAATATTCATATTAATTTAGGTTCATTTGTGTAGAGGTTTAATATAAATATATAAATAGGATAACTTGATGTATGTAAATGTTTCGTTTTAATAATTTTATCAGTCTCGACTAGTAAAGATAATTTGAGTATTGAAAGCTCTGAAATGAAGCTACAAGATTATTCCAAAATACTAGTAAAAAGATTTTATATATCCATTCAAGATTATTCCAAAATGCTACATTGATCAAGGCTGTCATTTCTTCTCTACCATTGTATATGTTGTCACTATTTAAAATTCCTAAAACTGTGTGCAAGGAGTTCATCAAAATCCAGCTTGATTCTTTATGGGGGTGGGGTTATGATAGGAGAAAAATAACATGGGTTAGCTGGAAAATAGTTTGTAAAAGTAGGGACAGTGGTGGCCTAGGAATTAAGGACATCGAATGTTTTAATGTAGCATTACTAGGTAAATGGAAATGGAGGTTGGGTATGGAAGGAAAGGGGTTGTGGAGTGAGATAAAAAAAATTCTAAATATGGGTTGTGGAGATCACTAGATTGGGAAAACAACAATAATAGAGAGTCTAGATGGTGGAAGGATTTAAGAAGTATATGTAAAAGAAAGTGTAATGACATAGATTCATTCAATGAAAATTGTACTTGGAGGGTAAGGAAAGGCAATAAAATTTTGTTTTGGGAGGACTACTGGGTTGGGAAGAAACTGGTTAAGGAAGCCTATCCTAGATTGTATTCTAATCCTGTCCAAAAATAATGTTATTTGGAACAATATGGGGAGTGGAAGGATCTAGGGTGGGAGTGGGATTTTAAGTGGAGAAGAGAGTGGTTTGATTGGGAAAAACCTATGATTGAGGAGTTGTTTGGTATAATACAACAAAGTTTCCCTAAAAAAGAAATGCAGGGTGAATAGGTGTGGAGAGGGAAGCATGGTGGGTATTATTCGGTCAAAGATCCATACAACAAGATTGCTTCTATAGACCAAGGGAAAGGCATCCAGGTTTTTCATAAACTCTAGAAAATTAAGGGTATCCTTGCATAAAAAATTTGTGGTTAGAGGGTGTTCCATGATAAGCCGCCAACAAGAGATAGGTTGGGCAGAGTAGGAGTTCCACTTCATAGCTTGTTATGTGTTATGTATAACAACTTTGTAAAGAATGTGAGTCATTTATTTATTTTTCTTGCAAACTGGCTACTCAAGTTTGGAATTGGTGTGACAGTTGGTTTGGAGTGCAAATCGTGCACCACTACAGGGCAATTGAACATTTCCTAAGTTATTCTGTAGTAGGGGATGAAGGAAATGATCTAATATGAAAGACATAATATGGATTATCGTAATATGGCCAATATAGAAACATATGAATGATATCATTTTTAAATATAGAAAAATGTGATGTTCTAGAGAATTTTGCACTAGTATAGGTAAAATCTTGGGTTGTTATTAAAGCCAAAATTAACAAGGCATGATTTAGCTATTCAAATTGGTGTGTAGACCCCTGCTATGTAGTAGATTGTCGTGCTAATATGGTAGAGGGGCTTGGGATATTCAATGTCAACAGGTGATTCTAGGTCAAACTTTCATATGTAGGGGTATGATGAATTTGATTGTCTTTTCTGTTCAGTGTGTTGGTTGTGTGATTTGTGTTGCAGTATCCTTTAAAGAAGAAAAAGATTATTGTGGGACATTTTGATGCATGCAATTTTGGCATTGACTTACTTGTTACAGTATTTTGGAATTTTGGTTGGAAAAGATTAATCCTAATCCACTTTCTCATGAAATAAGGTGCCAATTTACAATATTAGGCACTAAATTACAGCATTTTCAGTACATCTGATTCCCACTTTACATTTTTTTGAAGGTTGTAAGGGTTGGTGTATCTTTTGTCTAAGTCCTTCCCCTATGGAACATGAAAATTATATAATCTTTCTAGCCGTGGAATTTGCTTATGGGTTTTTTGGTATGTATGGAACAATCTTTTGTTTTATTATTATCCTGTGTAGTGACTTAAGATGCAGTTTTGTTATGACACTTGGTGTTTTTTTCTAGGAGTCCTGTCTTTTATTTTGTATATAAGTTGGGATAACTATTATTCTCATTTAATATATTTTTTGTTGTTAATAAAAAAAAACTTCACAACTATAAAGAAAACTCAAATATTAAAATTGCTTAATTATAATAAATAAACTACTGGAAGTGTAATTAAAATGTTTTCTAATATAAAATTTAATGTTTTAAGAATTATTTATTTTGTTTCTCAAAATAAGAATTATATAATTTAATTTGAACTATCATCATTGTTCATGTTTTATTCTTGTTTCTTTATAAATTTTAAAGAAAAATCACAAGAAATACTTCTTTTACAATTTTTCTATGAATTTATAAATATTTACAAAATATTTATAAAAAAATATCATAAAAACATGAAATTTTTATCGCGATATTCTATATTAATTATAAGAAAATATGAAATTAATTTATAAATATTAGTCTCGATGACATTATTAGAATCAGTTTAATCAATTCTAATGCAACATAAGAGATTAATTTAAAAAATAAAAGATAAAAGTGTAAAATTATTTTTAACTTTTATTAAATAAATATTTGTGTCAGTGAGACTAGAGACTAGCGTTGACTTATTCAACGCTATTAAAATCTATTTAGTATTTAATGTTAATGGAGTCTCATTAATTAACTCTAAAATGTGATACTATTTTTTAATAAATTAATATTTATATTAGTATGGATTATTGTCAGCTTATCCAAGTCAAATTAATATTAACCAATTCTATGATGATACTAACTATTATTAACATTTTTTAAGTAAAAATGTTTATATTACTGTCAAGCTAGTTTCGATTTAACTAACATTAATTAAAATAAATAAGATTTGAATAAATTTTACTAAGATTAATTTTATTTATTTTAGTATTTATATTTAGTTAAGTTAGTATCTATAAATCTACATGTCTTTTTGATAAGGAATAGGAATTATAAATTTTTTTATATATCTATGAATGATAAATCTCTTCACTTACATTTTCCCTTACTTTTTATATAAATTTCTTCATACTCATCTTCTTTATTCACACTCATAAATTTTTTCATTCACACTCAAATCTTTAAAGTCACTTTTTTCATTTACATTCATCTCCTTCTCCAATAATCATTTTTTCATTCATATATATCTCCTTCGTCAATACATATCACCTTCATTCACTCATCTCTTTCACTCACACTTATCTATTTTATTCAGATTCATCTTTTTTATCAATATTCATATCTATGATCCCTTGCAAAATTTTTATTTTTTTATTTATGATTATTTTATTGAAAATAGAAATGTTCTAAAAAAAACTTTTCTTTTATATTATTGTTGTTGGTCCAATTTGAATTAATATTAAAAGTAAATTTTACTCGACATTAAGAAATTTTAAAACAAAAATGTCTTAACATTGACCAAATAGATGCTAAATTACTTTAATTTAATGATTATTTTTATCAAAATATTTTATTACACAGATTAGCGACATAAATTAACGACATAAAACTCGTAAAGAGTGATTAAGAAAACGTATTTAAAATTTGTCTTTATGTTATCCAAAAGTCCGATTTGTCGGGGGAGCGTTGAAGCCGCCCTACAGTTTGCATCTGAGCAGAAAAATAAATTATGGAGACAAGAAAATTAATTTTGTAACTACTTTTCACTGGAGTAAATGGGGATATAGTTAATTGAGATCGAAAAAATATATTCTGCAAAGAAAAAGGATATTTTGGTTATTAATTAACATATTTTATTTTTTTGTCTTCAAGTTAATTATTAATGTAGGTTATTTATTGATTTTTGCACCATTTAAAATTTATATTTCAATTGTTTTGATCATTTGACATACTATAGGACAAAGACTTCTATACAGATTTTCCTGCATTTGTTGAAGTAGAACCAATTTATTTCAAACGATAGATTTGTGATAATTGTTGCGTTACGAAGAAAGAGAATAAAAGTTAAATAATCGAAGAACAGAAAAATAATTAAAAGTAAAAAACAATATAAAATTTGTTTCCAACTTTTTTCTCGTAACTATGTATAGATTTGTGGAGAATAAATTTTTTTATAACACAAAAAGAAAAGAATTGATACACTATTTATTATTAAATTATATTTATAAATAATCCTTCATACGACGAGATTTTATTTTTTTATTTTAATTTAGAGGTTAACTTTACTTAGTCAAATGTATTTTATTGAACTTTTATCGTATTAAAAAAAATAGAAGCAGTTAATCACTATAGTTTTTTTTTTAGAATCAAAAGTTCAATTTTTTTAACATAAATTTTGATTAGTTAAAAATAAGAAAAAATACAAAGTACATATAGGTTAATCAATTTTAAGAGTTATAAAACGTTTTTGCTTATAAAATCAATTAAAATAATATTATATTTTATATAATTAATTCTTATTATTAATTTGCTTATATTTATATTATTATTATCATAAAGTAAATATGATTAATTATATAATATAATGTACTAAAAATAATAAAATATAAACTATTATTAAAATAAGAATAATAAAGTATTAATAAAAATAAAAATAATAAATTTAGATAATAATAATATTATTATAATTTATTATTTAATTTAAATTATTTATAATTTTATTTTACAATTTTGTTACTTAAACTTTTTTATTAATAACATCAATCACATTACTTACAATTTTTTATAAACTTTTTTTTTTGTATATATATATTTTTTTAATTTAAATAATCTTACTTTTCATTTCTTTTCACCTTTCAAATTAAAGTCATTTTAGTAATATAAATGGTAACTATAGCTGTTATTTGCGTATATGTTGTTGCAAAGCATTTTTTGATGTAGGAAAGAATATCATAAAAGTTTTTTTTCTTTTGAAATCAGCAAAAATATCATAAAAGAGCACACTACCTTTCAAAATTAGAACTAATTATTGACAGTGATTTATAATGAGATTATAGTTTTCAATTATAAACAAATTATTCATGATTAAATACTTTCTCACTTTATGCAGACGATTGATGTAATGAATACTACATATTTAATGTTCATCAGGTGCGAAAACTAATTGAGTAAACAGCAGTACGAACAAGATTGCTATTTAACTCAGTAAGCTAAAAATACCTATGGCATGATAAAATAACTCACATAACACTACATTATTTTTCAAAAAAAAATTATCAATATTAATAAAAATATTAAGATTAATTATTATTTATATTTTACATCTATTAAAGAATTAATAAAAATATTATCTGTGTAAAAATAATATTTTTTTTACAAAACTTATTTCTATTACGTCTGTTTCTTGATCTAAGAATGAGTTCGAATCAACTTCAACAAATATACTTACAAGCTACATAAACTTTTAAAATAGTAAATATCAAAATTTACTAAACAATAAAATTTATAATTGATACAATATTTAATATTTATTAATTATAAAAATATAAAATAAATAAATAATTGAATATTATAATTAATTAAAAGTGATGAGAGAAGAACAATGATGCTACCAATGATGGAGGTACGAAGAGATCAACAAAGAAAAACTAGAGATATCAAATAAGAATAAAAACTAAACTTACACAAAAAATGAATCATCTTTAATTAAAAACCTAGTAAAGGTGAGTTTTTTTCTTATATGTTAGATTAATTTTTTTATTTCTATATAACGTGGGACTTAGATTAACTTCAAAACCTAACACCTTCTACATCTAGTCTTGACTTTAATAATTTTTTTTTCCTGAATTAACTGTTTTATCTTTTAATATTCTTTTATTTTTTATTAAGTCTTCAAGAAATTCTCTTATTAAATTAATTATGCTTGTTACTATCACCTTTTTAGTTTAGATGAATTGGAGGAAAAGAAATTATTTCATATTTCAACATGGTATTAACATCACATGGTCATTGATTCTATCAAAAATTATGTCAGAATGTCAGATAATTTCTCTAATAAAGCAATGAACAATGATCTTACTGACTTTTTTGTTTTGAAATTTGTTTGGTGTAAGTACTAGGTTTGGGAAAACTTCTCTTAACTGGTTGAATTAAAGTTAGCAGTGTTGTTAGAGGTTCATATGATATTACTACTTGTGCTAATATCTTTCAGAGGGAGCATTGAAGAGTTTGTTGGTAAACTTTTTTCTTCTTTGAAAGTTTAGTATTCTCTTTTTGCTGAGCTTATGAATGTTATCTTAACAGTAAAACATGCTAAAGATATCAATTAGAGACATTTTTGGTTGGAGACTAATTCTATCTTTATTTATCGACCTAATTTATTTCTAAATCTATAAAAAAAAATTAGAATAAGTGTTTATCTTTTGTAAAGAAATTAATTTTAAAGTTCCACATATTTTATGGAGGATAATCAATATGATAATAAACTTATTTCTTAAAATTAAATAATAAATTTAACTTCTTGATACGATAAGTTACGGTTTTTATTATTTTAGATTTTTTATAATAAGTATAAACTTTTTATGTTACGTCTTGTTTAAGTATTTTTTTAATAATAATTTTTGTATTTGTCTTTTTTTAAATAAAACTCATATAATATCGATTAACAATCAAATTAAACAACACATAAATTTAATCAAAAAATACAAAAAATTGAAACATTCAATAAAAATAGAATTTTTAACCTTACTTAAAAAAAATCAAAATCGAAGTAAATTTTTTTACTGGAGTCACTTAAAAAAACGTACCAAAATTGAAATCATCGTTACATCATTATGAGTGCATGTACTCATTCACCGAGAAAAAAGTACAGTGAACCCTAAAGAGTATGTGACGTTGTTTTCTTAATAAGAAGCTATGATTACTGACAAAGAGAGTGGACAGTATTTAAATATCTGTTCCTTCTGTTGAAGTATGGTGCATTTTATTTACTCTCTGTTACAAAGTTATTGCTCTTAAAAATTTGAACATGGTAGTTGTAATTTATTCATCACATTGATGGAACTATACCTCATTTTTTTATTTAAAAAAAAAAAAAACTGTATAACAATTCATTATATTATTAAAATGATGTTGCTAAATAGATATTTTTCACTTTAAAAATGTTAGGATATGATTTTCATTCAATTTAAACATGAAATCATAATTAAAAATAACATTTTTTACATTTAAAAATGTGCCCATACAGTCATAATATTATAAACAAAATTAGCTTTTAACATAGAAGATTAGAAACAACTTGTAAGAATTTCATTGAAGAATTAATATGAATGAAAAAAAAAAACATTACTTGGATGGTATTTAGAAATTTTAGATACAACCCATTGTAAGAAAAAATAAAGACAATATATATATATATATATATATATATATATATATATATAAAATTTTCAACAAAATATATATATAATTATATTTTTTTCTATATATTTTCAATATATTTTTTTTTTTTT
>Ga0099824_1004751_pt1 | contig 19449 bp, 11 predicted proteins | sample SiratrowhiteBW_FD_76837 | JGI IMG/M metagenome (GOLD analysis project Ga0099824, IMG submission 76837) | Root nodule microbial communities of legume samples collected from California, USA - Siratro white BW | ecosystem: Host-associated > Plants > Roots > Nodule | place: USA: California... | reverse complement strand
TTTTTTTTTTAAAAATAAATTAAATAATTTAAAATTTTATTAAAAAATTAAAAAGCGAAAAAAAAAAAAAAAAAAAATTTGGTTTTTCAATTAAATTAAAAATATATAAAAACATATTTTTTGTTAGTTTTTTTTTTTTTTTTTTGGATTATTCAGTCTAATAGCCGTTTATGGAAGAACCATAGATAGAGTAATGAAAAATGGTGAAAAATGTAATAAAAAATTATTTTTACTTCTATGATTCTAATTTTATTTTAGATTGATCCAAACATTTGTGAATTAAAATGTTTCTTGAAAACATATTTATTATGAGTTAGATATGAAGTAGAACTTGTAAAACACCAATTTTTAGAGATAAAATAAAATTTTTGTATGCCTCAAATTCTCTCTTCCAATTTTAATTTTTATAAATAAGTTTTGCGAGGAATTAGACTTCCAAAAGTAGGAATGCACCTTAATTAATAAATTAATTAAGTTATGAGAATAATTAGAGAAATTATTGTTGGTTTATTTTGTAAATTCATTTTTTAATACTGATATAAAAATTTATATTAAATCAAAATTAAACTAATTTATTAATACCTTGTATTCTTTGAATTAAATTTGTCAAATTTAAATTGTTTCTTAATGAAATATCAATTTTTTGTCTATGTTTGATAAACTAGAATTAACTACTCCTAATTGAAAATGAATAATAACTTTTGGCATCATAATTGAATTTTCAACCCGTCATAATTCCTTTTAATCTTTTAATGAAACGTGTCAAGACAAGTTAGATGCATCAATTTTTTAACTTTTTCTTAGAAGATACAAAATTTGTTGCAAAAGTTTAACTATTTTTTATTCTTTAATTTATGATTGATTTTTTTTTTTTGTCTTAATAGATCTTTTGGTCTCTAATATTTATAATTTTACATTCCATCTCTAAATGGTTTTGTTCTTTTTAGTAACTTTCAAATATTTTTAATTTTATTATTTTCAAATGTTTTTGAACTTTTAACATACGAAGTTTCCAGAATCGATATATCTTCATATATGAAACAGTGAAGAAAAGTCCGTATGAAATTTGTGGCTGAGACTATGGAAAGCCTTCATGTGCAAAATGTGCAAAATAAAGAAATGATGACGTGTCACATGTCTCACGAATGAGAGCTTCACAGCCACTAATATGATTCACCAATATAAATAATAATAATAATAATAATAATAATAATAATAATAATAATAATAATAATAATATATTAATTTAATGTGAGGGTCTACAAGAAGATTTTCTACTCTATTATTTTATGGCTTCATTTATAATTTTTTTTTAAACTAAGTAAATTTTGTTCTCAACCACCTTCCTTTATTAAAAAAGTTAGACCTCACTTATAATATTAGTTTTTTAGAATATTAATTGTGATAAATTTGTAAATTTATCAATAATTTAAGAAAGTAAATTGATATCCATATTTTTTATTATTGTGTTATATGTAAAAAATATTAATTAACTTTATTATTGATTAATCGTTATTGGAAAAAGTTTATTTAGTTATTTAGAGAAGTATGTTTATGTTATCTATACAACTTAAAAAATTGACAAGGATGGGAAGCAAAGGAATTGATTGATTTTCTAACAGAAATTAATAAAGAGGACTATTTGGAAGTATAATTAATAAAATTAACGAATTTAAAAGATTTTAAAAAACACTTTATCACAAAATCACATGATTTTTATCTTTTATTTAAATTAGTGTTCTCCATTCTTTAGGATCTTTTACTTTATGTTATCTTTAAGTGTTTTACTTCAGGGTATTATCTATATTTATGTTTTTACCCATGTGCTTTTCAAAATACTTTACTATTTTCAATCATCTACTTTTCTTAAATACATTTACGTTTATTTTTTATATTATTTAAATTTATATGCATCATTTATGAGTAACGTTTTTAAATCAAGTATTTTTTTATCTCCTTTTGCGAAATTTCTCTAGCTTTATTTTTTTCAATTAAAACTTGCTTTTCTTTAACTTCTGAAGTTTTTATCATAAAAGAATAAAATTAAACACAAAATGATTCAACTTATTTATATAACTTTAATGAAGATGATGAAATTCTAATAATCAGAAATATAAGTTTGAATTCTTATAATAATGATGAAATCTATTTTCTTAGATTTTAAAGTCTAAAAAAATCCATTATCTAAGATGAAATCTGTTGAACACAACTAGAATATAAAAACTTATTTAATTTTTTAAAATATTTAATTGATATTTATCTACTTTTTAAAATAAGATATTTAATTTATATTTTTACCGAAAACAGTTTTATTAGTAGTTATATTTACCTAAATGGCACTTGAAACCAGGGATTTTTACCCGCACAGGTTCCACATTCTTGTTTGTTTTGTAATTTGCAATATGCTTACTGGTCATTTCACATACCTCATGGGTGCAGTGCAGATTGAAATTATGGGGGCATAGGAAGAAATGACCCATTATTAAATGTTAGAAAAAATGTATTTGATCCTTTGAATCTAAAACCTCAATTTTGTATCATCCTATTTTAATTTTAATTTTAATTTTTTATCTAATAAATAGTTGCTTATTTTTAAAAACTAAAACAATACCATAGATCATTTAAACCAATTTAATGTCTCTTGAGTGAGACAACTTTCATTTCTTCTACTTTTTTTTTTTCTTTCATTTCTCCTCTTTAATTTTTTTCTTCCTAACTTTCCACATTCCTAGTTGCAAAAGGGCCTAAATAGATTTTTTGAAAAGGAGTCAAAACCATCACAAATGGGATCCTAATTCTTAGTTTTGACTACCATCAACAACCACCTCATAAGCTAAATCTAAATCTAAATCTAAAATTATGGAGAGAGTTTGCAAACAAAATAGTTTTTCTTTTCTTTTTTATTGAACAAATAATTATTTTTTAAGAACTATTCTTTCATGAGTAGGTCTGGATCCATTATTCGGTCGTCTGGATTAGTATTTTTAGTCTATCAATCCATTCTAGTTTACTTTGGCTCGTGAACTCGCTTTTTTTAAAAAAAAATTAAAATAAAAAATAATTTTAAATATTAACTTTTAAAAAATACAAATATACAATAATATTGTAAGTTAAATAATTTATATTTATAAATTAAATTTTAATTATTAATTATAATAAAACAATTTAATATGTAAAAGTAATCATTATTTTAATTTATATAATTAGCGAAATTAATTAAACAATTAAAATCTTAAAATATTTACATAATAAAATGAAAAAAGAAAATAAAAAACTTTTAGCAGGCCCACCAAAAATTTCAGTCCACCTTGCTATATCGAATGGGCCTGTCCCACCCGTTTTTGAGGTCCAATAGCGGGCTGGGCTTGCAACAAAACCATCAAACAGGTGGTCCTGTTCATCCTGATAGCAGTATTTTGTTTATTTATTTTTTCTCAAAAGGTCCCTGTAATATGTCTGATTCTTGATATAATTTTTTTAATAGAAAGTGATTGGAATTTAACATGTTTGGAATTTGGATGGCTGAAATTCAGTGATGAACTTCTTTATCCACACTTGATTGATTCTCATGTCCCCTTTGTGATGATTGAATCCACAAACTTACACAGACAAAAGCTGAAACAGACAGAGTACGAAAAAAAGATCAAACAGATTCTGTACCTAGGCATTTTCCTATGTTAAAATTAGTAACCCTCAACCCTCTATGCTCATGTGTCTTCTATTTTGTGCACTTTCACCTTTTAGATGATGATTTGTGTTAAAGTGCCACAACTTTTCAGGCCTATGCATTTGGCTAAAACATTCTTATAATGTGGTGGTATAAGGCGTGAAATAGAATACTCAGATGAGTTGTTTTTTCTTGTCTTTGTAACAAAGTAGAATGTTGCTTGGCACCCCCTCATAAGCATGAGCACTTTCTTTTCAGTTTTGGTTTTGCTTCTAACGTGGCTCTCTTAATTCCATTACACCTGTTGATGCAGAAAATGATGCCTTTGAACCATTTGAGTAGCTTCAGAGATTTATGCTTCACTTTTTCTGTGGGAGTCACTGTGACAACAGAGATGGGAGCGTGTGAATAACAGCACTGCCCTTGGAACTAATAGAATTCTAATGTGTGCTTCTGTTTGGGTTTGGATTGGACAATGACTCAGATTGATGACACAGCTTGATGACCATGATCTTTTTTATGATTCATGAAACTTTTCTGTGGGAAATGTTAGGTAAAGGAAAGGGAATCACCCCTGAGAGATATGCCTTGACAGCTAGGAAGAAAATGATGGATGTGTTCATCATTTTATCTGTAAGGTTTGAGTGATTTCATGGAACGGTTCTAGTTAATTGTTATGCATATTATTATTCTTAAGTTGTATGGGATTTTCTTACTTAGTAAAAACAAGGTCAATATAGATGAAAGAAGAATGGTTCCTTAGAAGAGAGGTTTGGTATTAACTGTTAAAAGCCAAAACTTCTTGCCAAAGTTTTGTAATGCATGCTATGGATATTCACACAGAAACACAAAACCAGATTTTTAGAGAAGAGAACATAAGAGAGACAAAGATTTTTGTATACTAGTTTTTATTATGGATCAGAAATAGCAACATGGTATGGTTAATATTGGTAGATAAACATGTTCTTTGAGTTCAAACTCCAAGTTTGTATGTGTAGAAAAACATGTTATAAGAGATTAATCTCTTAAAGGAATATCCATGTCATGAAGAGTTAGTTTCTGAGTCTTGATATGCTTGAGGAAAAACATTGATAAAGGAAATTACAGTCCTATAACAGTAACTAAAAGCCCTTGCTAAAGGTTTTGAACACAAGTTAAACAACCAGATTTTAAGCCTATAATTACGTTATCCTAAGTTTCAAAGGATAGTACTCTGATTGGTGCAATTAACTACTCAGTTATGGTACATTCATCTTGTGCAACAACCAACTTTTGATTAGGAATTATTCATTCATTGACTTGAAGCAGTTTAACACAGTTATAACTATTGTACATATCCTTAATTAGAGTGTTAAACTAAATTGTACACAGATTTTGTACTTAAGGTCCCAAAAGCCATTAAGATCTCATGTTAAGTCATTGATGGAGCCGTAGTTTCCAATTTATGGCAGTGGTAACATTATGCCAAAAAAGGATAAAAAAAGTGGTGTTGCTTGGTTGGAGGTGCACATAATTTGCTTAAGAAATATGCCAATACAGTGGTTAGCCCTTTTGAAATTCATGCACAGAATGTAAGCCACACACAATCATAAAAGAACATGAAAATTAACAAACAAATGTCAAGCGTGCAACATTATGGTATTAAATTAAATCCCAAAAAGCAGCATAGTCATCATCTCCATCTGGTCTCAACACACGTGAATTTGAAGTTTAAAACCAAGAAAAAGAGATAGAGAGAGAGTATTATGTGAAGTGGAAGCAAAAAATTTTGAGCTTCATAAGAATAGAAGATGATGATTACCTTGAGAGTGAAGTAAAACATATGGAAACAAAAAACATGAATTGAGTCAAAGACAAGAAGACCAACTATCCCTCTCTCTTGTTTCTTTGATCACTCTCTCTTTTGAGTTAGGGAGGTCCCCCTCCAATCCGTTTTCCACTCTACCCATCAACCAACAAACATAATCCCTCTTCTCTCTCTCATGCATATTCATATTTTAAGCAAACTCCACAACCATCACTCTCATCATCACCATTTCCCACCCTATGAAGCCTTTTATCTGTCCCTCATGAATATTATTCACCTATATAGGCCTCTATCATATCACACTCAAAACAAGAAAAAAAAACACACATAGCTTTGGGATCATTGCACAAGCATTATTGAGTGAGTAGGCAAATGAGGAAACCTGATCTGATGGCCAACAAGGACAAAGTGAACGACATTAAGAGCAAGTTGAGAAAAGGGTTGTGGTCACCTGATGAAGATGAGAGGCTCATAAGGTACATGCTCACAAATGGACAAGGGTGTTGGAGTGACATTGCAAGGAATGCTGGTCTCCAAAGGTGTGGCAAAAGTTGCCGTCTTCGTTGGATTAATTACTTGAGACCTGACCTCAAGCGTGGTGCATTCTCACCCCAAGAGCAAGACCTCATCTTTCATCTGCATTCTATTCTTGGTAACAGGTACTCTCTTCCTTTTCACCTTTGTGATCAAGTTCTTACCAATATCAAAAGTTTAACATGTCTATACATGATCTACTATCATGAATAAACTGCAATGTACTTCTATTAAGAAGAAACAAATAGATGTAATGTCACTGAAGATGTATTAAATAGTATGGGCTATTCTTTTTATGGAGACTTTATTAGTAAAAAGATACTTTTTACGATAAGATAAGATGTTGATTAAAACGAAATTGATGTAAACAAAAACACAGTAACATTTTTGTAAATATTTGGAAATATATTACATTGTTTATGTATAAAATGATGTAATAGAAACTTTTTTTAAAAAAAAAAAGAAATCACCCGTCTCACGCCTTATTATACACAAATTTGGTTCGGTATTTGACGTCGATTTCTCGTGTCAACCGATATAGTTTTTCTATATACTACGTCGGTTAGATAGTCGATGTAGAATGTTCAGGACTTTGTACATTGGCTGCATCGGTTCCAAAACCGATTTAGAATGTACTTCAGAATTAATGTAGAAGGTATTTTTTCTAGTAGAGCCTCTAAACTGAATAGCAAATGTAGAGATCATGAATAGAATGGATTGTACTGGTTTTGAGTGGTTTATGAGGCTACTGATTGTAGGGAGGAAATGAAAACCAAAAACAAGTTAAAACATGGTAAAGTTCTTAAACATCAATATTTATTTCTTGAATAATTGTGCTACCTTTATATAGACAATGATAATTTTGAGTTTTTGAAATGTATAAACAGACTAGTTTGGCACATTGAGTCAAGAAATTGAACTCATTGGGCATGTCAACTTCGCATAGGTTAATTCCAAATGGCTTACCTAGTATCATGTCACAGTTTTCACCTATTAAATTAAGAATGGCCTATAATATGTTAACTATTCTATGGTGTTAAGACATGAATAATTAAATATTAGAACTCTATGTTGGATATGTAGTATATATGAGCACATAACATTTTCTTTTTTTTCTCTTTAATCTCTTCAATTCTTTCAATTCTGTGAATCTCAGGTGGTCTCAGATTGCAGCACGTCTGCCTGGTCGCACAGACAATGAAATAAAGAATTTCTGGAACTCTACGTTGAAGAAAAGGATGAAAACTAACACTTCTACTGCCTCACTAAATAACAGCACTGACTCATCAGAGTCTAAAGATGTTCTGAGTGGGATCATGCCCTTTAATGAACATGACATCATGAACATGTGCATGGATTCCTCTTCATCCATATCATCCATGCAAGCAATGGTTTTGCCTGACCAATTTGACCCTTTTTCCATGTTGGTAAATAATCAGTGTGATATGACCAATGTTTCAGAACATTTTCTCAACATGCCTACTTCATGCATGACACAAATTGGCATGGTAGAGGGGCACCAAGGGAATTATGGGACATTGGAGCCAAATAACAAAATGGGGTTAGGAAGAGACTTCTCCCTTCCTTCACTAGAAAGTAGAAGCATTGAAAGTGACAGTGTTCCAATTGATGTGAAAAGCCATAACAACCACTTCAATTATGGTTCCTTCAATAACACTGATAAGATTCAAGGCTCCAAGGTGGAGGACTTAATTGGGTTTGCAAATCATGGCCAAGGGGAATTTTACTTGGAGAATTTGATGCAAGACATAACCTCTTTTCCTTTCCTTGAATTTTAAGTTCATCAAGTGCCCTTATTGGATCTCTCTCTTCTTCCTCTCCTCTTGTCACTTTCCCTCTCACAAGTCCACCACATACTTTCATTCTATCTCTTCTTAAAGATCCAAAAAATTTAAGGAGTTATGGTCTCTCAACCAATGATTTTTCATGCACACAAACCTAAGTCTACGTTATAGCCATACACAGACAACAAAAAGCTCACCTTGTTAGGAAACTTTAGGCATTCAGAAACTTTCCCTATTCAATCCTTTCATACTTTTGTCTCTTGCATCTTGTTTTTCTTTCACAAATGTTAATTTCTTTTCATCCATCTGCAAATAATATATACACACTCCAAAAGGGTCTTAGGCATAGTTGTGTAATGAGAATTGTAGTATGTGTAAAGATTAGCTTGTGTTGTTTGTGGCTCCTATGGTTTGCTTGTGAAGTACTTTGTGTCAGTTTGCGGGAATAGGTTGGTGTAATAATCCAAAGTACCTTTTCATGAAGAGAAATAGGGATGATTTTTACAAAGTAAACAGAAGAATAAAGATTAGTTGAGTTGTATGGAGTAATGTGTATTACGAAAGAAATAATGTGGAGGTGGTGTAAGTTGTTAGTTAGTGTAAGCATATGTAAAGTGATGTTACACAATGATGTAAATACATCAATCCTTAGCAACTTTGAAATTAGTTAAATTCTTTTGTGTTTCTTTTAGCTGCTTCTCACTTTTTTTTTTTATAAATAAATTAGTATTAAAAATTAAATATAATATTGAAAACATGTATCAATTTTATAGTATTAAAAACAAATGAATAGATTTTGAAGGTAGATAAAACAATGTAGATATTGAAAAATGTAAGAACAATGGTGATATATAGAGTTTAAAGTTAAAATTGAGAATATTATAATTGATCGTTTTAAAATTCTGAAAAAAAATCATCAACAAGAGTGTTGATATGCCCAAATTTAATTACATTGTTTCCATTGTTAAGGCCAACTTCAGAATTCAATAACTAATTTAAAATATTGAACTCCATTTTCATATTTTATTTTATTTGAAGTTTAATATTAATCTCTATTTCAATATTTTAATTCCTACTTAAAAAATTTAAAACCTGCTTTAGAGTAATTTTATTCTTAGTTCAAACAATTAAAACTTAATTTATATTTTTAATACACATTTTAAAATATTAAACTTGCATGCCCAAATTTTAATTAACTAGTTAAAATATTAAACTCTATTTTAAAATTTTAATCACTAATATAAAATATTTCTGTTAAAAAAAACTAATATAAAATATTTAATCTTAATTTAAAATTTAAATGTGATCTCTAAAAAAAATCAAATCTTACTTTAACATTTTAATCACTAATTTAAAATTTTTAATCTTATTTTAAAATTTGAATATGAAGTTGTACATATATATTATACCTAATCTTAAATTTTAAATCCCTACTTTAAATTAATAAAATATATTTTCTGGTCATGTTATTCTCTCTATTGAAATGTTATAGTTTGCTTTATACTTTTAATCACTCATGATAAATATTGAATCGTACTTTACAATTTTAATATTTCAAAATGCTGATAAAAAAAACTTTTACTTTAAAGTATTAAATCTTACATTAGAATTTTAATCTCAAGTATAAAATATTAAATTTTATTGTAAATGTTTTTTTTATTGATAAAATATGAATGAATATTAAATATTTAAAGATATTCCAATTCTTATAAAAAGAAAGTGTTACATTTTATTCATGTTTTGCTGTCTTATGGTCTTAACAAACCAATCTCTCATATATATATATATATATATATATATCATTTTCTACGTAACATGATTTAGAATCTATATACTTTCATCAGATTATAAATTACTTAAGATGTTGAAAAGACTAATAAATTATTTTTATTTGTAAAAAATAAAATAAAACCAAACATAAAAAAAATAATACTATTTTTAATTCAAAATTATTATTTTTTTATATATTATTCAATTTTTTTATTTTTATTTAATATAAAACTTACATTCACACTCAATTTATTGATACTTAAATACCTAATAAATAACACTTTGATTTGTGACGAGACATTTATGATACTTCTTTCATACATGCTCTAAGTGCATCATCTAGGATTTGAATGGTCTTTCTGAAACGGCTCACACTTGACTAGAGCATGAGATGTCATCATGTGCAGTAATCCGTTGTGATATCTTGTAATGGCAGGTATGAAAGTCCTTATTGTTGCTGATTCTACTGTTTTGGTGCCTTCGTGTACTCCTCTTCTTAGCCTTCTGCAGATTTATTGTCTACTTTATAGTCCTTTTCATATAATTCTCAACATAAGGTAGATCATGGTGTAATATTTTCATAGCTATAGCATTACTGTCATTGATCAAACAGAGATTCAAAATCAAGCTCATGAAGACAGATTCAACTTGAATAAATAATTATGTGGGATTACATAATGTTCAATCATTAATATAATAAATTATGCATAAATATATAGCACTTCTCAAATAATTGATTATGCCAAACTTTTCACTGTGCTGCATGATGACTTTTGAGTCAGATTAGAGTAAAAAACTTGCATAAATACATGCATGTGAAAACAACAGTCATTTTTCAACCACAATTCTAAACTACACACATCATATTAAAACAACCAACATGAATTTTGCTTTTACCTGGCTTGAGTATAAGTTGTCTCCCATATTCTTGTCGGTCTTTGACTTTTTTTAGGTGTTTAAATTAAAGGGAGGCCTACCTACAGAAGATCGAAGGGAAGATTATCTATAAAAGATTTTCCGACGCTCAAGTCAGTAAAAATGTGAGAGGTGTATACGAAGAAATAGAGTAATAGAATAAGGATGAGAGAGATATCACTTATAGACCTGAATCGTATTTACAGGACCTTGACATTAAAGACCGTGTATTTCCCTAATAATGACATGATATTTTGTCATAATGATTTTGAAGAATTTAGAATTAGGAATTAACATATCCTGAGTGATCAGGATCAACCAGGATCAATTAGGATAGATGTTATTTAATTTTGATTGACAGTGAGTTGAACCTGACTAGATTCGGACGAACCTGGACTTATAAATACGTTATTTAATTCTGATTGACAGTTAGTTGGACTTAACCAGATTCCGGCCAACCCCTGGACTTGCTTCGGGATAGTTACAAATGTGTTTGAGGAGCTTACCTTTGTGACAAACGGTAGTTCTGACAACACTACGTTCTTCAGCAACCTCACTCTCACAATGTACAGTGAGGGAGTGGATCACAAGTCCTTATATTCAGCATTTTCACTGTATTTGGTCAAGATTCTCATCACTATGACTCTCCAAAATCTTATATTTTGCAGACTGAGTGTGTTATTTCAATGCATATACTTCTATAGCAATTCAATCTTTCACTTTTCTTGAATTTTAAACTTTATACCATTTGATTCAGTTTTTTATCTGTCTTTTATTTCTAATTGATTACTTTATAACATCTCTTTCACTAATCTCTAGCAGTTATTTACTTACAATTTTCTTCAGAGTGTTCTACAAAGTTTGTTCAAGTGATTTCTTTTTAATTTATTTAGTTATTTAAAAACCCTCATGAAAACTTAAAAAATTAATATTTTTAATTAATTTTGTCAAAAATTAGTGAATGAAATCTATGTAATTATCACCATAAAAAATCGGACGTTTTTCTTTGAAAAATAGTTGAATGTGAAATATTTTGATATAATAGATTTTATACATATAGCTTGAAATCACATATAAATATATTCATATTACTAACCTAAACAAAATAAATTCACAAACTATTTGTTTTTCATTGTTAAATTACACATAGATAAAAATAGTAAAAACATTTGAGTGACAAATATAAAGAAAATCTTCATTAAAACCATACAAGAAATTTTACACTACATTTGATTCAAAATCTATATTTACAAATTGTACTAACTCGATAATTGATCGATCACTAGAGTTTTTCACGTGTACTCTTCAATCAGCCAAAAGAGTATGTGTAGGTAACTGGTGTTGTAACAACATAAATATTTTTTTTATTTTACTTTTTTATTTTACTTGTACATATTTATCCAATATAAAATTTTAAGTTCACACTCACATTTCAACGTTCTAATGTAGAATTGTCCTATGCAAAATAAGAATCATAGATCCTCACATGGTTTAAAACCCAGAAAATCTTAAATAAATATATAACTATATGAAATTGGATCTTCCATGTTTCTTTACATACATCATTCTATGTTTTCTGATGCATGCATATCACAATTTTCCACACACTTTTTTCTACTATTTCGTTGTTGACGCTCTTTAGTCACTCTAAAATGTACACACGTATGCAAATGTTCCCATCTTTTTGTAAGTGTTTGATTTGTTTAATAATTGTGACTCATAGGAGTCAATGTTTTGCCTGCCCGTGGAAATTGATGATTATTTAATAGCTATCGCAATGAAATTGATGTAAGTTTCTTCAGATACGATCTTTTTTTTCTTTTTTTTTTTTATTTAAGAAATTTAGGTTTAACTGGGGAAAACATGGGACAGAATTCAGTAGGTCGAATGCTTGGAACCTTCGTAATGAAATTGATGTAAGTTTGTCCATACACACCTTTATTTATTAACGTAAGGTACACGCTTCTATTCCAAAACATTTGTTATAGATAAATAATAAAATATAAAAAATATCGAATAAAATTTACAAAGCACTAAAATAACTTATACAATTTCTTTACAATATCATAATGAAATTTTAAGGCAATGGTTCAAAACAGAATAAGATTTTTTTTTTCAATATGACACCAATCATAACGTCTTATAAAACAAATATAAAAAAAGTGTTAAGTTTCATCATACACAATCTCTTATTGTGCCTCAAACTCAATTCCACTTATAAGAGTATTTAATCCAAATAAAAAACACTAACCCTTACATAAGAGTATCTAAATTAATTTTATTTAATACATTTCTTTTTTATCAGAAAAAAAATAATTAAGAAATGTTCTAACCCTTATCAAAAAAATATTATAGTATACATCTTTTGTTGTCCTACGGTTTATTCAAAACAAAGTGCTTATAAACTTCTACCTATTAACATATATACCCTTCTAAAGGACATGACATAGAAAACTGTGGACTTACACAGGAAAAAAAAAATCACAATACAGAAGACTAAGATGTTAAGTAGTCTCTATTCAAAACTGTCCACATGTATACCATATTCCACAATTTTTTTTAATACATAAATTTAAGTTAATTTTCTTATGAACTTTAGAAGTTTATTTTATGATATGGTGTTATCAGGGGTTTCCTTTACTGAGGAAGGTTTTTGCAACAAATCATAATCAATCGGTTGCTTCCATACATATGCTTGGAAGCATCCTTAATGTGCTTTCATAAATGCCAATATATTCCTAGGTAAAGTGCATTTGTATTCGAGCCATTTGTTCTTCCAACAAAGGAAAAGTGTTTTTCTTCTCTTCTTTTCTTAACATTATATTTTAAACTATTTATCATTCATCTTATAAGTTTGAATGATGCTGGTTCAAGAAAACAGATGAATGTACAACCTTTTTTTTTAATAAAAAAAATGTTTAACGTACACTCATCAGATAAAACTATAATTATAGCGCATCATTAATCACATTTGATGATGTATGTATGCTTCTAATGGAATTTAAGAGTTACTTTAATCCTCATGAAATCGTGTGTAATTTCTAATTTATACTCATAAATTATTTATCTTTTACACTCTTGTTCATCCAAAATGTTGCTCGTATTTTTATGTATATTTTAAATTTTAAAACGCTATGTCTAATCAAGATAAGATAACTTTAAGATTATTGTGATTTAATCAAATTAATGTAATGTAATTTTTTATTTTTGAATTGTTATTTTGAATAAAGTGATAATTTTTTTCGTAATTTTCTCCTTAAACTTTTAAATTTTATCTCTATATTTAAATAGAATATTTACTATTAATAATAAAAATATTTACGCTATTTTATTTAATTACTTTATATTTATTTAGAAAAATTGTTTAAATTTATAAATCCATGCAATAAAAAACTGCTTGCTAATGTAATAATAAACTATTTTTTCTTAAATTTAAAGAATCTCTCTTTATAAATAATCATCATGACATGTACGATAAGAGTGTCTAAATTAATTAATTCGTAAGATCTAAAGAGTTACTTAGACAACGTTCATATTTTATTACTAATTATGAATATAGTTATATAAGTTTCGTTAAGCATTTCTATGAAAGAAAGATGAATTAGACAAAGTTAATATCTTATTATCATTGATATGACTATATAATTTCTTTATACGAAAAGAATGAGATATTAGATTGATATTTCATTTGTTTGTTCAAAATATCCATGAACATTATTTGAATTAAAAGACTTTTTCTAGAATATGCGTAATGTCCTTTCATGAATTTTATTCTTATAAATAAAACAAAATAAGATATTTATACGTAAGTAATATATATTCATGGTTTGTCTTTATGCAATAATAACTTTAAGTTATGATATAATTAAGTTGTAATATCTTATTATTTTGGTTGTTCAATTTCTCACGTATTAAAAATAATTTAAATATATATTTTTATTTAAATTTTTTCAAGTATCTTAAAGATAAAAAAATTATAATAAAATTTTGAGTTTTAAAGTAAACAATATCTTCAATATAGTCAATAATCTTACCATCATGAAATCAATTACGCCTTCTTTTCTTAAACTTTTGAAAATAAAACTCCAAACTTCAATAAAAACAATACCAACAATTTTATATATCCCCACCAATTTAAGTCGAAAGATGTATAATTTATTTTAACTTATTTTAATGACATCTTCAGGATAACTATACCATAATAATTTAACCCAGACACGTCTTTACTTGCTAGATTGTTAATAAATTAATAAAAGTAGATATCTTTTAATATTGTTATCAGTTTAGATTGTGTTTTATTTTACAATATCTCAAAGTTATTTTAACAATTAATGTTTCTCTATTTTTTAAATTAAAATGAATATAGTTTTCTCAACAATTTTGTCAAATAAACCCTGCCAATTTTAGTTTCTGTTCAAATAATTAGATATAATGGTGAACTTGGGCATTGAAATAATTTTTTAAATTTGGAAATTCAAATAGCAAAAGTACGATAAAGTGTGAAGTATATTGGATATGCAATATTATGAAGAGAGTAAAATGTGATATTTTTTTTTATCTTAGACGAAATTAAAATTTTAGTTATTGAGTTTTACTGAAATGTTGTATAAAAGCAATTTAATAATAATAATTTATAATTTTTGAAGAATTAACTCGTTCAAGAAAATACTTATAATAATGTTTACTAAATAATGAATTGAACTCTCCTCGTATTCTAGTTTTTTTTTTTTCGTTCTATCATGAATATTCTTGAATGAAAGAATAATTTTATTTCTAGTACAATGATAATCACTAACCTAACTAGTTTTTACTTGTAATAAAAACTAAACACATTTTTTTTTATCAAATGAATCATTCCCACCGAGTATAAACTCATGATACTTAACCATTAATTCATCTGCAAGATTACATCGTGTTTATTATATATGAGAATTGAAAATAACATTTCAATCTTTATTGTCCATGACATAGCATGAAAAGGCCAAAAAGGTTTACCTAACCTCGACGAATTCCTAAACGTACTTTTGTGAGTACTTTCTTTTTTTCCATATACCGTTGTACTTGTTCATAACACTTGTCAAAATTCTAGTGAAAAACTAATTAATTTATTATGCATACTCATTGAATCTAGGGTTGGAAACTTTCTTAGCCACGAATTTTCTGACCTAAATTTGTTTCTTGCATAACTGAGGAAGGTTTAACTATAGTATCAAGATTGAAAAATATGTGAGAAAGGGAAATGTTACCATCACTTGAACTCGTATTCAGAAAATCGGTCAGAATAGAATTTTCTATTTCACCATCCAATAATAGAAGCGACAACTTAGTCATATGATTAATTCTATAAATTAACATGTGAAGAAAATATTCCTGAAAAACCATGTCTACATAATGTTTTTGATTTCTAGCAGAAAACAAGTCAGAAATATTGGTTGTTTAGAAGACTGAGATGCAAGAGTATGATTTTAAGTAGAGAGAGATGCGTTCAGGTATATTAAAAAAAATATTATGTTTCTTTCATTTCTTTTTAAACTAAAAGTTTCACTTATTTTCATTTTTATTCCATCTCATTCCTTTTTTTTTTTTTTTTTTTATTTTTTTTAAAATAAAAATTTTAATTTTTTTTTTTTTTTTTATAAATTAATTATTTTTTTTTTTTTTTCACTAACTCAGGTCCTTAACACCTTAAAAAGTGGATTATAGAATTCAGTTTCGGAAGAATAGTTATAGAGGTTTGTCTCTAAATATCAATTTATTTTAAAGACTTTAGTTATCGAGTTCGGCCATTTGAAAATTGTTCTCAAAAGTAGGTTAAGGAGTTCGACTACAGGAGGTCGGATAAGAAGTTCAGTCTCATGAAATCGATTAAGAAACTTGATTTTTAGAAAATAATTTATAAAATAATGATTTTGTAATAAGGTTAGAGTATTCCTAAAATGCTTCAACTAATTTTATTTTTCGTCATTCAAACATTTTTATACATTCGTCTCTACACATTCCTTCTCATTACTCTCTCAAACAAAGCTAGAAGTTATGAATTTGCACTTGCAAAACTATCCATGGTACTATTGGAAATGTTCTTATTTTGATTTATAAAGTTTTTTTTATAGATAGTTGGTGTGTAAACTTTTCTAGGTACAATAGTAGTTAGAATACACACTTCTATTTATATTTGTGTGAAGGATTTGAATACTCTTTTTCTGCACCATATTAATATTAATTTTATTCTTTTATTAATAAAAAAATAAATATAATAAAAAGTGAATGTAATAAAATATTTTCAAAGAAATAAATTTGTAAGTCCTACTAATAAGATTCATGAAAAGGAATAGAAAAAGCAATTTTTTAGTTTATGTAGAAGGAAATAAAAGAAAATGTAAGATTCATTGAAGAAAACTATTTATATGTTTTACAGTGAATTTTAAATAAAAAAGTAACGATTTCAAAGCTTTAAGAGATGACAATTAAATAGATATTTTACAAAAATAAACTAATTTTTATTTTATTTTATAAAGATTAAAAATAACAATTACAATTTGTAGGGAGTTTATTGATGACTCAAAATCTCGGCTTTGCATGTTGTAGCAGGATTTTATAAATAGCTGAACTAGAGTCTTTGGTAAAAGGGTTAGGTATCCTTTAAATATTGTGTTTTAGTTAATTTTTTATGTTAAAAGAACAAATTTTATAATATAAAAAAGCCTTTATTTCTATAAAAATAAAAATATATTTAAACTAGTTTATAATTTTGATCTTTCAAATTTTAATTATTCAATTGGATCTTTCCGACATTGCAATTCTACAAGTGGAGTCTTCTCAATAGTTAAAATTAGTTGACGAAATATTGATTAATAACATAATTAAATACTAAATTCAGATAAGCATAATACTTGGAAGACTCAATTAATACAACACGAATCTGAAACCCAAAATCACATTTTGATACACGACCTGGAATTATTCAAACTTAAAAACCTAAAATAAATAATTACAAAATCAAAAATAAAATTATGCATGTGTATGTGTGTATATATATATATATATATATATATATATATACATATGTATGTGTATATACATATGTATGTGTATGGAGAGATTCAACTGAGGACGGTGTTTGCTGTAGAATATCTCACGTTACTCGTTCAACTTATTAAATCTTTGCACATTTTAGTATCCCATTTTTATGGCAATCTAATGTTATCTAGTGTTTTTAATTAGTCTTCTAAAGTTTTATTGATTTTTTTTATCGATTCACACAGCTGAAATTTCCATAGCATCTCCAACGCACTGATTCCTCTACTAATGTGATCACTGTCAGTAAGAAACTAGGTTTTTTTTCGTAATAGGAATATATGTTCTTTTTAAACACACATTTTTTAACTTATTTTTTTATTAGTTAAAATTGATTAAAAACTACAAAATTAGGGAGAAAATTATGACATCCACCAAGTTTTATGATTTCCATTAAACATTAAATATATGATTAAAAATATATAAATTGTTATAATTTGTGTCTTTATAATGAGGAGATGAAATATAGTTGCATAGTTTAGCCGAGGAAGGTTCCAACTGTGAAAGAAGACAAAACCCTGATGCTTTGTAAATGGTTCATTATTTGACTCTTAGATATCTCCAATGAACCCTATAAAAACCATCGCTTCTCGAGTGATCTTTCAACTCCAAAAGGTATCACATTACTCTCTTTATTCTATTAGCCAAAATCTTCATTAGTTGCATGCAGTGTGATCATTATATATATTTCTTCTCTCTTCTGATTAATATATGTGAGCATTCATATTAACTCTGCAGATTGCAGATTGTTGATGAGATACATATCTTGAAGGATTTTCTTCTTCTGATCGATTATTTCTTCAAGCACTTCAATCTCTTGTGGTGAGATTCATCAAAATCATGGAAGACAAATGCAATTCCAATGAATCCAACAACAAGTCCAAGTGGCCTCTCTTCATTTTCTTCAAAGATGCAAGGTATTATTATATTAACTATCACTGCACCATGCTTTTTACAGTATTTGTTATAACATTAACACCATTGAAACCTGTAATTTTAACATTGAATGAATGATGATTTTCGATAGTTATACACCAGATTAAGTTATTACACAAACTTCAAGCAAGTTACTGGGTTTTTTTTTTATGATAAAAAATGATGAATTCCAACACTTCATTTAGTAATCTCATTAGGGTTAATTAATAGGGTTAGAGTCTTTTTAAAAGGTTGAGACATCACTTAAATATCTCATTTTATTAAATTTGTTCCTTACTAATAAGAAAATATTCAGAAATATATACACCACTCATATATACATCACTCATTTTTTCTTGTAAGAGAATATTCTGCCATTTAAAATATTGAAAAAAAAAAGTGATTAAAACAAACTTTTCAAAAATTAAAAGAGTGTTCCTAATATGTTCAACAAATAAAATAATATGATGTCACAACTAAAATATCTGTCCATCCCTGTGCCTGATTAATAATATTTACTTTCTTATACATGAATATATTTGTTGATATATGGGGAAAATTCTTTAACCTAGTTACATTATTGCATTTACATGTGAAAGCTCTTTTCTGATAAGCATTTTTTTTTTAAATTTCATGTGATAAGCATTAATATAGTTTTATACATGAACTATAATATAATATACTCTTGATTCATGTAATTTATTTATTTATATGTAGGCATGTTTTCAAGCTGGATGCACTTTCTCGGGAGTTATTAGGAATTGCTTTCCCCTCAGCACTAGCCGTTGCAGCTGACCCTATTGCTTCTCTAATTGACACAGCTTTCATAGGCCACTTAGGTATTTTTATATACATACATATACATATATACATACATATATACATACATATATATATATATATATATATATATATATATATATATATGAAAATTACATTCTCAGATATGTGAGTAGTTATTT
>Ga0099824_1004747_pt1 | contig 19459 bp, 11 predicted proteins | sample SiratrowhiteBW_FD_76837 | JGI IMG/M metagenome (GOLD analysis project Ga0099824, IMG submission 76837) | Root nodule microbial communities of legume samples collected from California, USA - Siratro white BW | ecosystem: Host-associated > Plants > Roots > Nodule | place: USA: California... | reverse complement strand
TATATATATATATATATATATATATATATATATATATATATATATATATATATATATATATATATATAACATAATAACATAAATTCATATGATATGAAATTTTGAAACTTCATTCCACCAAACAAAATAATGCCTTCATTCCATCAATGATGTGGTTAGCTGAAAAACTAAGCATGCATTTCTCTTACTAAATATGAGTATATCAAAAGAACATAAAGTTAAGCATTTTCGCTTTCGAACTCACAATTATTAAGAAAACAATATATAAAAAATTTAAATATAGAGTCGAGAGTCTTTTATTTGATAAAGATAAGTGAAATAAAATATATAAAAAGGAACTATAAATTTATTTTCTAAAAACTTTGAATTGAAGATGATATAAAATTTTTGTTATTAGTTAACTCTTTGCAGGTGAGATTAAAATATCTTTGTATGAGTTAATCATTATTGGATTACTCATAAATATTTATGAGCTAAACATGTCTAGACATGAGAAAATGTATTAGAGAGCATATATTAGCTAGAAATAAAGTCAATTTAATATATAAGTGGAGATAATAATTATTGTCCAAGTTAATTTTGTGAGGATATGTAAAATAAATTTAAACTCATTTCTTAATAAGTAAATTGAATTTAATAAGACAATATCCTATGTGAAAATAGAAAATAAAAAAAATAAAAAAAGTAGTTTAATTGTTGAGTAAAATAAATTTAAAGTGACAAAAATGGATTTTTTGTTTTGTTTTTTTAGTTTTTATACCAATGTTATCACTAAGTGTTGAATCAATCGATCTCAAGTGTTGGAAAGTGGAATACCTCATATAATTTAGTTCTATTTCATCAACTCATTAATAAGGTCTAACATGTTGTTTGACCGAATACAGTCATGGATTGCAACGAATGTTTCAACGTAGGCCTTTTGATGATTTCCCTGTGATATTGTCCAATGGTGCGACTTAAATTTGTATGTACAGGGGCAATCTTTGTTTTCAGATGGAGGATCACTTTTAAGTTGGCCTATTTTAAAAACTAAAAAAATAAAGATTTTTTTTAATTTGTATTAATGAAATTAATTTTAGTTATATATATAATTATTTTATATATAAACATATTTTTTAAAATATAATTATTATTCTATAAAATAAGTTATCGCATATTATTGGTTAGCTAAATTTATTTAGATGATTAAAACAGAAAACTAAGATGATTGAATTAAATTTAAGTCATAAGTTTTTTTTTAATCTAATTCATTAATTAACGCGTTTTTCGGGCTAAACATATTTCGACAGCCCCATATGGAGTATTAACACATTTTGCATGTATTTAGCATATCAATTGGTGATACGTATGTGGAATAAATTACTAAATTTTCAGTCAAAGTTCTTCTTTTAGACTAATATTAAAATCCGTTTTATATTAGACTGTGGGTAACTCGCAGTATGATGTATTGTTAGAAAAATATGAGTATTCTAGAGAGTATAAATTAGACTCTGGGAGAGAAAAGATAGTGGTAGTTATAGGGTAAAATAGAATATACAAAATTGTATACCAAAGCATGTATTCTTCTCTGTGTGGTTTTAGATTACTTTGTTATTAGGATGTCATTTTGTTCAGACAGACTTTGTGTGGTTAATTACGTTATTGCTAATTTATGTATACTCTAAGTTGTTGGAATGGAAGAGATTATATGTGTTTGTATAATTTGTATGATCAGTTCTGTAATTCACTCTTGTTTGAGTGTGTGTTGTCTATGGATTGTTTCATCTATATTGTTGTGTTTATTAAGAATGGATTTATAAATACATCACTTTTTCTGAAATACATAACTCCTTTGATGTTTTTTTACATTGTATACTTGTTAGATTGTCTAGTTTTCTTTATGTGTTTTTGGGGAACTTCTTGATCGGATGCCTGACAAATTAGTATAAAGTTTCAGTTCTGATCTGTTTCACAAAAGAGAAAAGTAAATGAAAAATAGGTGAACACAGATTAAACAAAAATTCTAAATTGTTTGTCAAGAATATTAGTTTTCCATAATCAAAGCAGAAAAATTGCATAAAGTTATGAATTTGTGACTTCATATTTTTATTCGTCAATCTTTTTTAGTTAATCAATTGCATGACATAATTATTTTATTTGTTAGTGGTGTATCTTTTGTCATCGGTCATATTCGGTAGACCCGACCTATAGTTGAGTTCAACAACTGAGTAAGAGATAGAGATGGTTGTGTTTTGGAGACAAGATCTAGCATGGGCTAACCGCTAAGACACGACCTACGTAATGTGCGTAAAAAGTTTTATATTACAATGTGTTAATGAGTAAACCTAATTTGAGAGATGACACACTTTGGCATGGGAGTTACCAAACAATGTTTTTCCAATTAATTTTGTCCCTCAGAACATGCTGCAATGATGGTGAAAATTTGGTTGTTGTCCTGCGTCTCTAAATTAGACCCTCCCATACAGTAATTTGCAATTAAGACACAGGCACGCATGGGTCTCTGGTGTTATCTTTTTTTTTGCTTTAAATTTCTTCTTGCACCCAAAAGAGAAATGGAAATGGGGTAGGGTGAACATTTCTTTGGTGGGTCACGTAAGAGGACGAAGATCGTGATGGATGCAGATCTTTAAAGGAAGGAAGTTCGCAAAGATGTCAAAATTGATTCGGCAGAAGCTGTACAATTCACTGTAGCCAGTGACCACAAATGCCCTTATAGATTTGTTCACATCGAGAGTGACATGCCCACAACAAATTATTAACAACCATGTACGTATCTAAGACCTTTTTCTCTTCTTCATTCTATTTTATTCAATAAAATTCAAGTAACTCCAACTAGTCATAGACAGTCATTAGATTGAAGTATGTTGTGACAACATTATTAAGGTTAACGAAAGTTTGTTGCACCAAGTGTTTACTTCAAAATACTATTTTAGCAACCTTAAAATTCTGAACACAAATTCATTCTATCCAACAACAAGAAAGTGAGAGTTCAGGAGAGTCTATCCATGAAGTTTTTCAGTGCGTAGTCACCGCCGACACTGCAACAACTTAAACCCCAGCCTTATATACCACCTTACTATTCCGAAGCAAAGGTTGACTCACAAGGGTTATTATCACGTTAATGTGAAACAAAATATTTTTTTTAATACTATTTTTCAAAACTCTGCTGCCACACACCAGTTTGCTTTAAATTCCCTCACCTGCCCATCTAACTCTTACATTCTGCACTATTTATTCCACTTTTCCTCTCTTTAAATATGCAACTCCCTGAGCGTGTTACAACACAACAAACTTTTTCTCCCTATGGCTCTTTCTTCAACCAAAGAGTTTTCTCTATCAGTGGCCACACAAACACTCATCTTCTTCCTTTTGTTTTTTCCGAGTGTGTTGAGTGCCTCACATGGCAGCACCACCAACCCCGTGGGATTCGAGTTTCTGAAGGTTGCGCCTTCTGAATTCGCGGGGACAGTGAGAAGTGTGGTTGATGTGTTGCAAGATGTGACCTCTATCCTCTCTGAGTTCGGTTCTGGCTTCGGAGACTCCCTTCTTTCTAACGCCGTCTCCGATTGTCTAGATTTGCTTGACCTCTCCTCTGATGAACTTGATTGGTCTGTCTCAGCTACCCAGACACCACAAGGTACTTACTCTTTCCATTATTCTTTATTTCTTTCTTATTCAGAATGCATTTTGAGAGGTAGAATAAGCAATTTTGGCCTTTTATCTTATTTTATTTTTCTCTATTTTTTTTTATTTTCTGTTTTTCTTTTCCGTTTAATTTGGTCCAGAATGTTAATTTATTACAGATTTTGACTGCTAAAACTGTGTACTTTTTCAATTGTGTCCATTTTCAATTGCAATAACATGACCAACCTATATAACAAAAGGTTAAAAAACCAAAAGGTAAGCACAAGTATCAGATTACTAATTTCAGCCATCATAGAAACAATATATTACAAAATTAAAGACAACTTTTCATTTCCTGAAACTTGTATTCAAGAAAAGTTTGAGACCTTGCTGGTATTATATGTTGCAGGGAAGAATAACAGCACAGGAAACCTTAGTTCAGATTTGAGGACATGGCTAAGTGCTGCACTTGCGAACCAGGACACATGCATGGACGGATTCGACGGCACCAACGGCATTGTGAAGGGTTTAGTGTCCTCAGGGCTAGGCCAAATTACGTCATTGCTGCAACAACTTCTTACACAGGTGAACCCCATTTCCAACAACTTCCCTTTCTCTTCCACACAGGGGCATTTTCCGTCGTGGGTTAAACCAGGGGACAGGAAGCTGCTCCAGGCAAATGGGGTGGTCATGGATGCGGTGGTTTCCGCCGATGGCACCGGGGACTTCACCAAGGTCATGGATGCAGTCTTGGCTGCGCCTAATTACAGCATGAAACGCTACGTGATATTCGTGAAGAGAGGGGTTTACCATGAGAACGTTGAGATCAAGAAGAAGAAGTGGAACCTCATGATGATCGGAGAAGGCATGAATGCGACTGTTATCACCGGTAACAGGAGCTTCGTCGACGGGTGGACCACGTTCCGGTCAGCCACTTTTGGTAAGAACACTCCTCATGGACTTCACATACTTGTAAGTAGGATGTAATAACTGTTCCACAAATATTTTTGGAAAAAGAAAGTTTCATAAGTTAAAATAATTTATGTATACGTTAAATTTTATTTTTTAACTATTTTTTAATTTATTTAAAAATTAATTTTAATATATAGAAATTTTATTTTATTTTTTTCGTATTTTCTATCTAAAAATATTTTGGAGAATTTTTTCTGTCCGTATCTTTTTCTCCTTCTTTTAATTTTGAGGGACCAATTTCTAGTTTTTTCTTTTGTCATATTGGAGAGAATCGTACTGTTACAACTAGAAATAACAAGTGATGCATTATTAATGATTTATGAATATGATATTAATAATAAGTATATTCTTTTAAAATTTGATTTTTTTGTTTCAAAAATTTTACTAATATATATATATATATACATAGTTGGGAAATTTAAATTTTACATATAAATAATATTGAAATAAGTCAATTTCTTATTTCCAGAAAAGGTTATTTTAGGATTTTTTTTTTCAGTTTTTTTATTGAATGGGAGTTTTAATCATATATAATAGTTACTAATTTAATCATTGTATAAAACTATTATAATAATAATGGTGATGATAATAAATTTAGACGCTGTGGAATATTTAAAGACTATTTTGATGTAAAAACATATAACAAAAAAATATGTTAAAGTAACAAAATCAGTAATTACTAATTTTGTGTGTATGAAAAACTATGACAGTAATATAAAAGTAAATCCTACAAATGCTTTGATTTATTTAAATGAATAATTTGTGGTGAAATATTTAATTTATAAGATAATGACATGCTAATCTTGGCAACAACAAATTGACTTAGTATGAATTATTTTTGTGTATGTTTTTAATACTGAAGGGGACCTAAAGTTGACTACTGTTACGTATTGCCGAGGTTAGGTATATCCTACCATATCACAAGTGTGTGTAGTAGGAGTACACATGAGATGTTTACCATACCTACAAACATGATAGATGCATCCCCACTTAAGAGGTGAAAGAAAAAGAAAACGAAAAGTAAAATAAAAATTAAAAAAAGTAATCCTAGTGTGTGTGCTATGATAAAAAAAAAATTAAGTATTTTGAACAGAAAATAATAGTTTAAATACATTATCGTACTTTATAGACAAAGTTGAAGAAACAACTGTATATCGATAATGTAGTTGTTAGAAAAATGAAGAGGTGAAGTTATTTTTAACTTAACATGCTGCATACGTGGTTATGTATGATTTATGCAATGCAAAGTTGGCAAGTTGGCCCCTACTATTTAAACGTTAACCACATAGTAACGTAATTAATCCACGAATGCAACTATTAATAATGGAAAATAAATGTGCATGTGCTGCATTAATTACGTTCATAAGACCAAAACACTTAGCAGCAATCTCTGACCTAATTCTCATCTTTTATTTATTTCTTTAGTTATTTAGTGATTTATTTATGTGGTTGCATTGCATGCGTAGCTGTGAGTGGCAGAGGATTCATAGCACGAGACATTACGTTCCAGAACACAGCAGGACCAGAAAAGCACCAAGCTGTGGCACTGAGATCAGACTCTGACCTTTCTGTATTCTACCGATGTGGGATCTTTGGTTACCAAGACAGCCTCTATACTCACACCATGCGCCAATTCTACAGAGAATGCAGAATCAGTGGCACTGTGGATTTCATATTTGGTGATGCCACTGCCATTTTCCAAAACTGCCTCATAGAGGCCAAAAAAGGGTTACCAAATCAAAAGAACACCATCACAGCTCAAGGCAGGAAAACCCCTGATGAACCAACTGGTTTCTCAATCCAGTTTTGCAACATTTCTGCTGATTATGACCTTGTGAACTCGGTTAACTCCACCAACACATACCTTGGCAGACCCTGGAAACCATATTCCAGAACAGTTTTCATGCAATCTTACATCAGTGATGTGTTGAGCCCAGAAGGGTGGTTGGAGTGGAATGGGGACTTTGCCTTGGACACATTGTACTATGCAGAGTACTTGAATTATGGGCCTGGTGCTGGACTTGAAAACCGAGTGAAATGGCCAGGGTACCATGTGATCAATGATGCTAGCCAGGCTAGTAATTTCACTGTATCACAATTTATTGAGGGGGATCTTTGGTTACCTTCAACAGGTGTAGCCTTCACATCTGGATTGGAAGAGTGAAAGTTAAACACTTGCCAAATCTTTCATGTCCTTGTTGTACTTTGCTTATTCAAAGTGTTTCTTTTAGAGCAAAGAACTGAATGAAATGTAAAAAATGGTGGTGGGGGTAGGTGTTCAATTTCATTAATTTGTACTTTGGCTATTTAATATTTTTCTGTTTGTATCTTTGGTCTCGGAATTAGGTGTTCCTCAATGTTGTTCTGCACGATATACAACTTGAATAAGCTTAAGGAAGTGCCTTGTGTATTATTATTTCGTACTAGGGAAATGTTTGGTAGGTACTTCTTGACACCAAGATGGAAAAGAATACAAAAAAATGTTAAAATGTTAGTATAAGTGATCCGATAAGAAAAACAAAAATATAGAAAAAAGATATTACAAGTCTCCCATGGTTATTTAACACTACTTCATAAAGTATATTTATGGGCTCATATAATTGCGATTAATGTTATTTGACAAAATGACATCAAATTTGGGCTTTGTATCATGGGCTCACGAATTGTATGGATTTCTGTTTCTGTTCGATCTTGTGAATTAAAGTGCAAGATATTGCTTACTCGGTTAAGATAATGTAGAGCAGCAACAATTCAGACAAAATAAAATTGAACTTCGACTCCTATAGCACGTGGCTTAAGAAGTATCGGAGTTTTTGTTCCCTTTCAATCTCTTGAACTAAGAGGGAAGTAATGGTTTGTTTCGATTATGGTGATGTGCAAACAATGGTTTGGACTTCATGGGCTTGGCCGGCCAGAATAGGTGAACGAGATAAAAAGAATTGTTACATGAAGACATTTTCGCACTTTTCTCATTAGGTGAAAAGCTCATTTTTCTTGAGGCATTAGGGGAAGCCTTTATCCCTAGTCTTGGAGAGGAATATGGACAAAGAAGCTATCCAAGCGGTTAACTCTTGGATTTCTTTGATCTTGGTCAGGTTTTGGGATATTCATGATGATCCAACGCTTATTCGGATTTGCTTCAATACTTGTTGGGTGAGCATGAATCTAGGGATTTCTCTCCTTTAATTGAAAAATGGACTGAGTTTTAATTGGTCGTTGATGTTGTGAAATACCTTTTTATGGTTGATATTATGGAGATTTATTGAGAAACCTTATTATTATATTATTAACATGGAAAAGTTTTGTTTGACAAAGGCTGGCATACAATCCATTGCCAACTGATGACATGGCATATTAACATAGATGTACAAGTGTATTTAGGATATTTAGATACAAAAGGACATTTATGATATTTGCCTACGGAACGGTATTTTTGGTATTTGAGTATTAAGTTAGAAAACTTTCAAAATTGAAAGAAGATGTTGGCCGACAGGGTTGGTTTTGGGTTTATTTGAGTGGAGAGAACGCACCTTCAAAGTGATATTGTTCGCAAGTTGTACACTGATAGTGGGAGAGATTGGACAGTGTGAGAGGGTTGGAAGCTCTTCATTACATCACAGGCTCCGCAGCTTCTTCGTCCACAAGAGAAATTAGTCCTCCTTTCTTCTTCAATCACAAAGGAAGAACTATGTCTTCGTTCTTCACCCACAAGAAAAATTAATCTCCCTTATCCACGTAAGCGCACAATCCACGTCAGTGATTGACAAAGGATTGCCAGTCAAGTGTGGTTGTCAAACTAACATTTTTCTTTAAAGTATTGATGTAACTTTTGGAAGAATTTTGATCAATTTATGAAATATTAGAGGACTCAAAAACTATAAAAAATATAGGAAAATAGAGAAAGTGTATAAAACCTATAGTGTGATACTTGTGACATTCAACAAACTAAAAAAAAAAAAAGCAAAAGCAAAATTGCAAAAAGAAATAAAAAATGGATTAAAGAGAGAATTCAAATTAAAATATGTTACTTTTGTGAAATTCCCAAAGGATAAGTACAATAAATACTTTTTACTTGAAAAAGCTTTTTAAAATAAAAATAAAAAAAGAGTAAAGCACTGGTGATTTCATATGTTCTTCAAAAGTGATTTATTAAATAAACTTGTGTCATGACCAAGGATTAGAAAAGTCACCTTTCATGAGTGGAATAAAGAGAATTCTAAGTATATATATATATATATATATATAAGACTAACTAAATTAATGATTATTTTTATAAATGACTTTTGGATATATAAAAGTATGAGTTTTAAAATTGATATTTTATGAGAGTGATTCACTTATTAGGTAATCAAGTGTGAATCTAATTCTACATTGAATAAAAATAAGAAGGTTGAATAACATATAAAAAAAGACTTATAAAATCAATATTTTAAGATTTTGAATTGAAAGTGTGTTATATCCTTATATAATCTTATTTTTATTTTATCTTTCAATTTTTTTTCTATATAATAAGAATTATGTTTTAGTGAATTATGTCGCCCTATATATGTATTGAGATCCCTCTTCAGTTTGAAAGGAAATTGACAACCAAACATTCAAAGTGTAAAACACTTTTGTGTTGAAAAAATAAGAGAATACTTCTTTTTTTTCAATTGCATAAAAATCCTTATAAAGTTTGAATAAGTATTATTAACAAATGAATATGTATCGTAATATATATCAGTTTTTTTATCAGCATATATAGAAAATATTTAAAAATCTGATTAAGTATTTTTATATCCCTGAAATAGTAATATTGATTGCAAATTTATTGGGACATTTAATTAGTATTATAAGTTATAAATATACGATTATTTGAAAAATGTTTAATAAGTGTATTTTTATACGTAAGAAACAATTTCTTTTATTGGTTAACTAATTAAAATAGACTGAAAATATTTTTGTTCTTAAAATATAGTTATATTTTGTCTTCGTAAAATTTTATTTAACTTTTAGCCTCAAAATAATAATAATCATTATTAATTTGTTTTAGCCTTATAATGTTTTTATAAGTTCATCATTTTCTTTAAATATATTTTACAAAAATTAAAATTAAATTATCTGCTAAATTTTACGATGAAATATTTTTACAAAAGCTAAAACAAATAACGAGGAACGAATAAACTTTTACAGATCAAAAGTCAAAATAAAGAAAAATGGACACCAATATACAGCTTCAAAAAAACATAGTTATATTTAAGTGACAAAAACATATTTAAATCTTAAAAATACTATTAATCTTTTATATTATAAATTATAATACATAAGAGAAAAGTGGTTGTCACTCTCCCACTTTCTCACCTTTTCAATTAGACAATTTCAATACTATTTTTCTTCTTTCTTTTACAGTTGACATTATGTAATTAGTAAAAATATCTTTATTAATAATTATTTCAAATTACATTCCTCTTGTGATTTTGGTCTTATTAGCAATAAAAGCTTATTAGACCAAATTAATCTCTAATAATTACTTTCATTTTACAAAAAAGTTGTGTGCGAAATATATATCCAAATAAAAGAGAAAATATTCATAATTTTTAATTAATTATGAGTCAGCCAAACTAGACATATTCTCACTCTGCACAGTATTCCCTTCCTTTTATTAGCCTCTTAACTAACCAGGTCAAATTCTGCTATCTGCCAATGCTTTAGTCAGTGCCAATGCAATTTGGAATTTCTTCAATAGTTGCAAAATCACTTCATTCCATTCTAAAAATGCCCTCGTCTCTGTACCTAATGAATCAGTTCCCTAAAATGATATAACTTTTCATACATCAACCAAACATCTTCAAATTTCATATCCTTTTGCAAACATATAACACTTCTTTTGTGGTTCAATTATTCTTCATTCTGTGCAAAACTTGTAACCTTCGAAAGTACAGAAACTCTTTTTTATATTTCTTTCTTTCTTTCTTTATCACTAAATTATTATGTAGAGAATGAAGCACAAAAAGTTTCTCAACGAAGTATCATTGTGTTCGACAGACATTGCGTTAATGATGTTCTTTAGAAGTGAAAAAAATAAGAAAGGTGAGAGGCAACCGGAGCTGAGTTTAGTTACCTTTACTCTGAAATTCTTGAAGTTTATATCTTTTTCAATATGATGATGGTAAAAAGATAAAATATTTTAAATGAATTAGATATTTCTTTCACTTTTACATTTTAGAGGCATTAGTTAAACCCATTTTTATAGTAGGTAATAATATATTATGAAAATATTATATTACAATAACAGACTTATAAATTACTTTTAATATACAAATTCTAATTATCAACCTAAATAGTGATATTACAAATATAGATATCGTTTTTTATAAATTTCAGAGATTATAGATATTACAGTGTTTCATTGTCTATAAGTATTACACAAGTTTTGTCCCTCGTCTTGTGCAATTCATTTCAATGGCTGTTTGGAGAAAACAAATGGCTCCAATTCCATCTGCCACATTCATCTTCATCTTCTTCTTCTTTGCTCCCTGTGATTTGGTGATACTTCATACCCTGAAAGTTTCTCCTTCCGAATTCATAGGCGCCGTTAGAAAAGTAGGTGATGTTTTGCAAAACGTTACCTCCACTCTCAAATCTGAGTTCAACAATGTCAAGAGTGAGTTTCCACGTTCTGATGCCATTTTGGCATGTTTCGAGTTGTTGGACTTGTCAGCTGATGAACTCAGCTGGTCCATTTCGGCAGCTGAAAGTCCCAAAGGTATCATCTTTATCTCAAGGTTCTATAAAACCAAACAAATTCTCCATGATTCTATCATATATAATCTCATTTGTGTTATTTAGCAGAAAGGGTATACGTATATACATAACATAATATCTGTGGCATGGCAGGGAAGCATAACGGCACTGGGAATCTGAGCTCTGATTTGAGGACATGGCTAAGTGCTGTACTTGCGAACACAGACACGTGCATGGATGGTTTTGAAGGTACAAGTGGGAATGTGAAGGATTTGATATCCAATGAAATTAAGGAATCGACATGGTTGCTCCAAAATCTGGTGAACCAGGTTGTTTCGGATAATTTCAGAAGCGACACTTCATGGGTTGAACCACTTCTGCAGATAAAAACGATGCCTGCGGATGCTGTAGTTGCTGCTGATGGGAGTGGCAATTTTACTACGGTGATGGATGCTGTGAATGCAGCTCCTGACTATAGCATGAGACACTTTGTGATACACATAAAGAAGGGCTTGTACAGTGAGAAAGTTGAGATTCAGAAGAACAAGTGGAACCTTGTGATGATTGGAGAGGGTATGGATGCTACTGTTATCTCCAGCAGCTTCAGCCGTACTGAAAATTTAACCACATTCAGAACACCTACCTTTGGTAAGGACTTCACTGATAATACTAAGAACTAAAAATAACTTCAATTTCTAATTCTTTTAGCTTCTTTTATTGTGAAGCTGTGAATGGGAGAGGATTCATAGCAACAGACATATCCTTCAGGAACACTGCAGGACCCGAAAGAAACCAATCTGTTGCACTGAGATCAGACTCTGACCTCTCTGTGTTCCACCGATGTGGGATTTTTGGCTATCAAGACACCCTCTATGCCCACGCCTTGCGCCAATTTTACAGAGAATGCACAATAAGTGGCACTGTGGATTTCATATTTGGACGTGCCAGTGCAGTGTTCCAGAACTGCACAATACTGGTGAAAAAGGGCTTAGAAGGACAGAAGAACACAATCACAGCTCAAGGAGAAACGTACCCTTCTCGATCATCTGGCTTCTCCATCCAATTCTCCAACATTTCAGCAGACTATGACCTTCTGCCCTCAGTTAACACCACCTCAACGTACCTTGGGAGACCGTGGAAGAACTATTCTAGAGCAGTTTTCATGCAGTCTTACATCAGTGAGGTGTTAAGGCCAGAAGGGTGGCTTGAGTGGAATGGATCACAGTATTTGGACAGTTTGTACTTTGGAGAGTACAAGAATTATGGACCGGGAGCTAGGGTAGATAAGAGAGTGAAATGGCCAGGGTACCATGTACTAAATGATTCTAGCCAGGCTTCTAACTTCACTGTGGCCAATCTTATTTTGGGGGATCTTTGGTTACCTTCAACTGGTGTAACATACACTCCTGGATTTGGAGACTGAAACACTACTCCTACACTTTCCCTGTGTTCATAACTTGCTAAGTCATTATGTAGATTAAACAAATGAACAATAGTTCTTCTAGAATAACTGCGGAAATTATAGTTTTGTGTTACTTTATCTATTGCTGCCTGATTACTAAATATATGTATAAATGACTTTTTTTTAGATTAGATCTTCATGTTGCGAATAGAATAGTATGTTAAGATGAGTGAGTAGATTGAAATAAATGAGTAAATATGAGAACGATTCGTGTTGCGAACAGTAGGTTGAGATGAGCGAGTAAATTGAAGTAAATAAGTAAATATGAGAATGACTCGAGATTCTTCGTTTCAAGCTAAGATTCAATGGAAAAATATTTCAAAAATCAAGTTAGAATAGATACAAACAAATAAGTGTAGGAATTATAATCAAATCTATGAGATACTAATTTTATTTACCAAGAAGCTATTGGACTTGGATCTTCTTTTAGAGTCTATGATTATTATCTAAGGTGACTTTTACTAATTATTTAGAGTAACACTTATTTTAAGTTATTATGTCATGTTTAAGTTGTGACAAAATTTGTTGAATTTTAATTAACTTTTCAAACTGACCTAGAATACTAAATCTATAATTTATTGTCAAGTTGTATTGAACACTCAGATATAGATTTAATTTCCAACTCAGATATAGATTTAATTTCCAAATCAACTTCAAGTAATTTAGTAAATACTGGAAAGTTAAAATTATAAATTCAAATATAAATAAGTAATAAAAATAAAAATATTGAACAATACATTAAAAAAACTCACGTACTCATTTAAATTAATTTCACAATCTTTTACATAATAGTTGAAATCCATTAACCATCTATCAGGTGTTTCTCATGTACAACATATTAAATTTATTAAGAAAATAAGAAATATCTCTCATCTTATCATTTGTTCTCGCATTTTGTATCTTTGTTTATAAGCTTGATCTACTTTTTTTTCCTATTCTTAATATAAGGTAACTTTTCCTATCAGAAGAAAATGTTTCAGAGAAAAGGAATGAAAGATACACTATTTTATTTTTTTTGTTCAAATATTATAGAAGCCAATCTCAACACTGTGTTACCGTTTTCCAATACGATCTTGAAATCGTAAGCATTTGACAATTTTCACTCCTATAAGTTCGACAAACTCAAAATTTATGTACATTTACGGAGTTTTCATTGTCGCATGCTTGATTTGTATAAAGTTGTAAGATTACAATAGCTTACTTATTATATAAATTAATATTAAAAGTATCCTAATAACCTATATATATGAACTAGTATTTGAATAATAGAAAAACACTAACATTGTGGTAAATCGAGAATAAAAATTACATTTAATTTTAAACTCACTTATACACAAAATAGTTTATACAGATTCACTTAAATTTATCCAAAATAGCAAATTAACTCATTTTTTTTTCTATTTAGAGTCGTAAACAATTTAACAGTTTTACCATTTAACTTGAGAATTTCGCTGTTAAAAAAGAAAATTAACTTGAGAATTATATTGTGCTTTTGTTTGGGTCTCATCGTCAATGAGGTGTACTTCCATAGACTTTGCTTTTTTGTCACATTAGTTATCATCTTTCAATTTAAGCTAGCATACAGCTTGAAAGAGAAAGTAAGAAGCACATGTAAAATGGAAGGATATTAATTAATTGGCACTTTAAATGGTAATAGTGACAAAAGGTAGGAGTAAGAGTGAAACTAATTGATAAAAAAAACATCACATATGTCATATATATACATTATGTTCAACTACATATGATTTCTATGGAGATGAAGAAGTCCTAGATCTATTTTAACTTGAGTGAAAAATAACTTTGTTGTGTTGTTAAGAGGTCAAGCAATTTAAGAGAAAAGAAACAAAGCTAAAGGTCAAGATCAAAGGATGATCACAAGCTTCGAACTAAATAACCATTGCAGCTCTGACAATTGATAAGTTTTGTTGCTTAGTAGCCATGGACAAGGACTTCTTGGAACCAGGCTCACATTGGAGGGTGAAGGGTCTTGGTCAGTTATAATTGATAAACCATTGAAGTTGCATCCAACTTTGCTTTAATTTGTCACTTGTTGGTAACACAAATGAAGTAAGTTTTGGTCCTATTACCAACTAGTGTACTTCGTTGAAGTCCCACGCAATCTTTAAGCTATATATCCCTTCTTCTTCCTCTTGTTATCAATTATAGCATTTAGAGAAAAGAGCAAGTATTTTAATTTGCATTATTGAAAATTAAAGTTATAACAGTAACACTGACAATAATTAATCGAATATTTATCGTTATATAGAGTTATAATCTATAACTAAAATATATTTTTTCCTACTCAATAGCATAATAATCCATTACAATTTGATTATAAGTTAACCTAGCTTATTTTTATTATATGAACATTAATGAAATTTGAAACAAAATTTACCATTACTTTAAGTACTTTGTCTCTTTAGCTTACTCAAGTTTTTTTTTTCTCATTTTCCAAGTCGATAGCATAGTTTTTCGTGAGTATAATCAATACAAGGACATGGAAGATATAATTTCAGAGGGAAACAAAAAGAACAAGTGGCTAGAGATTCAAAGGCAAGAGCAATCCAAGAAAGTGCAAGGCCTAGAGTAACTGATTCTTGAGTGATTCTTCCTGCACCTCCATCACGACTTCCTGCACCTTCATACTAACTCTGGTTTTACAAAACTACCCTTTTCAAATTTTTTAAAATCCCATATTATCCTTTATACTTTCACTCTGCAGATCTCTCTCTCCCACCTCCATCCTCCCACCTCCGGCGACCCTGCACCTCCATACGAACGTTCCTGCACCTCCGAATTTTCTTAATGTTCGCTTCCTCGTTGGGATCCTCCATGATCAATATTGCTAAATGTTCGCTTGCCCATGTTAGCTCGCTGCACTAATCGTACCAGTGCTTGAACCACTTCTGACATTGGTGGTCGGAATTCAAGCTCCGGCTGTCCCAAAAAATATAATAAACACGTTAACATACGATGGACAAATATATTTTTTCTACCCAATGGTTAAGCTCAGCAGCTAAGAATGGAGAGAAACTCTCCCAAAAATATCCAAAACACATTAACGGTTACAAAACTCGTAATATAAAAAAAATTTAAAAACATTTTTTTTTAATTCGCGGGTTATCTAACCCGTAATGTTAATATTTTTTCCTATCTCTTCATTATTACAAACCACAAAGTAAAATTTTTTGAAAGTAATTGCAGGTTTTACAGCCCACAATACAAGAAATTTTCCAAAAAATATTGCAGGTTGGAGAAAATTTTAATTTTAGAAAATTTGTATATTGCAGGTTGTACAACCCGCAATTATTTTCAGAAATTTTCCAAAAAATATTACAGGTTGGAGAAAATTTTAATTTTATAAAATTTGTATATTGCGGGTTGTACAACTCGCAATTACTTTCAGAAAATTTTAATTTATGATTACGTACAACCCGCAACGCCTTTCATAAAATATTAACATTGTGGGTTGGAGAACTTGCAATTTGAAAAAAAAAATTAAAACGTACTGTAGACGATGGACAAACGGAGCAACCTCCTTTCTTTCCCAACAACAACTTTTTTTCTTAACAATCCCTACAACGATCTTCTTCCACCTCTACAATCTCTTTACATTGCTCTCACATCCCACCTTTATCAAAGTTTTAACTGTTACAAATGTCACAAACGCAGCACCTCCTCCAAATCTCCTGGGCCTTAACCTTTCTCTTTTTCAAGATGAAAGACATTATGGTCTTTCCATTATATTTAAAATGAAAATTTAAAAAACTATGGAAGTGCAAGTAGTGGTCATGGAAATGCAGGAAGAATCACTCCTGATCCTTAATTCAATGAATAAAAATGGGCCTAAAAGGAATATTTAGGAAATGAGTATTTTATGAAATTTTTGAGAGCTTCTTCCTGCACCTCTATCATATCACCCTGTAGCTCATAAAAAGATAAATTTATTCATGAAATTAAATTTAAAATTTAAAATTTAAAACTACCCTTCATCTCTTCATCTCTAATTGCAATATCTAGTACTGTTTTTCCTTCACAATTTCTGAGCGTCCTTCTGCCTTCCCTTTACATTTTCGTTGCCCTGTTCAGGATTTATAATTCGAAAGACAAATCAAAAGTCAGCAACTTTCGAATGGTGCGCCATTTAATATGAGCGACAACACTTAACTTTTGAATTCTATGGGAAAGTCTAAAATTTATTTGTTAAGACTTGTTGATTGTAGAATCTAAAAGTGAAAATCAATTTCAAATGATTTAGGAATTAATCCGAAAGTCCTAATTATTACTAAAGGGGCATTTTTGTCTTTTTACTAAGATTAATTTTGGAATTAAAAAAGGATAAAGGTGCAAGCTGATATAATGGAGGTGCGGAAAGAAGCTCTCTAAATTTTTTTCATTGATATCTAATGCATTGGGTACAAGGACTTTTACATTTCCATGCACCAAATACATAACTTGCGTTAAACTAACAAAAATTTGTTGTGATTGAAGAAAAAACATTTGATTTCAATATTTTCACATTATCATAATGCATCTTCATTGTAAAAATAAACAAAATATATATTAGTTCTTTGAATCTAATTATATAATATTTAAAAAAAAAAAAAACAGAAGGATATATTGTTCTTTTCTTGCTGAGTAACATGATTCTAAGACCGGGTAAATATTGAAATCTTTTTGCAAGCCAAGATACCAAGATAACTCTTAAAGGGCTACTCCACAAAAACAACCAACCTTCAAAATCTCTTCAATTACAGCATAATATAGTGTTGATTCAACGATATGATATTTTTAAATTAAACAATTATATTGACTTTATCTCAAACATGACCCAACAATATAAACAATACAATTAGTCGGGGTCAGATACTCTGGAATCCAAAACCAGTATAGTCAACATATTACAATAAATGTATGAAATGATTTATGTTTTAATACAATAAAAAAGTGCTTCGATATATTAAAATGTTCTTAGGTTTGTTGTATTTGTAAGGAAGAACATTTTAATTGATTAAAATTACTTAAACAATTCACAATTTGATGATTTCACTGTTTTAATTGATTAAAATAACATTTTAATATATTAAAATAACTTAAAATTGTTTTTAATTTGTTAAAACTTGTTTTAGGATTAAAAAAAGTAGAATAAGACATCAACTCCTATTTCAATGGATTAAAACATATTTTAATTTATTACAATTGATAACTTTATATAAGAGTTATGTCAGTCAACATATAATCAAATCAAATTAATTTTGATAAAACTTTTTAATAATTTTTAAACATTGAGAGAAGGTCTACAAGCTAGAAAAATATTTACTAAAGTTAACTTACCAAATCAATTACTTCAAGATCAGAGATTGAGTAGCAAGATTAAGTCCATATTAATAATCGTTGTCATTTCATCCTTATGATAATGAGTGACCATCATCTCCTACATTTGATGATTGTTATAGTTTCTTACGTAGTAGATATAACTGTTATTATTAAATTTATTTAGTTACAAAAGAGTCACAATATCTTTTTTAACTATAATTCTTATATCATCATCATAAAAAAAGATATAAATGTCTCATTTTATAGTAGTCCTAATATCACATGCAGTCCATTCTTGTTTCTCCCACTATTCCGGTGACATGTTTCTTTGTCTACGTACTACCACGTGAAAGAAAAGTATTAATCAAATTACCTAATATCAACTCCATTGTAGACGTATGGGGAGACATTTTGAGTCACCACTAAAAGAATTTTTGTTTCATTATCTTACCTTCCTTCAACTTTTCATTATCATGCTAAACGAGGTTTGGTGAATTAATTAGTGTCATTTAGTCAATCTTCACCAAACGAGAGAAAAGAACGTAGTTCACTGCCTTTGAAATATACCTACAAAAAAATTAAAAAAAAACATGTTCACCAATAAGATCATCTCCCACCAAAGTACATACCTTCCCCCAGAGAATAAATTGCTTTTGACAGACGACGGACGTACAGACAGACATAGCATCAGCACCAAAATAATGGTTAAGTTATAATAGATTGGGTGTCACGGGCCACATTAGGCCACAAATGGAACATAAGAGAAAGACAATTCATGCCCCTTGGAATATTGTGCCAAGAAGAGAAGGTATATCAAAGTTTTAATTTTATGATAAATCAAAATAATTAAATTGACCGACGTATAATAAAAAAATCTCACAAATTTATTAAGTAGATTAAAGGTGACATCACAATTTCTTACGTAGATTTATTTAGTAGGTTAACATGATTGCATTTATGGATAATATCATAATTTCTTAAATAGGTTTATTCTCATCAATACACAATATCTTTTTATTAAATAATATAAGTAACTTTAGTAAAGTTTTTGATAATAAAAATATTAATATTAGTAAACGAAGAATTGTTTAAACTTTGACTTTATAGATTGATTATAATGTTTTTTTTTTTTTACTTAAACTTATAAAATTTAAGTTGTTTTTAATTTAATTTTATTTAAACTTTTACTGATATTTTGATGCAAATTCATTTATATTATACTTTAAGATATATATATATATATATATATATATATATATATATATATATATATATATTTATATTATAAAAAATATTATATATAATATTATATAATTTTTATAAAATATAAAAAAAAATTTTTATATTTTTATAATATTTATA
>Ga0099824_1004742_pt1 | contig 19466 bp, 14 predicted proteins | sample SiratrowhiteBW_FD_76837 | JGI IMG/M metagenome (GOLD analysis project Ga0099824, IMG submission 76837) | Root nodule microbial communities of legume samples collected from California, USA - Siratro white BW | ecosystem: Host-associated > Plants > Roots > Nodule | place: USA: California... | reverse complement strand
TTGTGCCATATTTTGTTGCTTGTTAAGTTCTTCTATCTCCTTTGTGTTTGTCATTAAATCTATCACTTAATGTTTACCTTTTTAAATTGAGCTTTTCAGATTTCAATTTTTTTCACTTTTTTTGCCCCAATAGTGTTAAAAAAACACTCCACACAACACCATTTCAAGTGCAATTTTTTTTCACAAATTTCAACAATGATTTTTTTTTTTACAAATTTCAACTTACAAGGATGTTGATTCAAATTGACATGGTCTGCACCTTTATTAAAGAATTTATTTTTTTTGAATTTTTCTAATGAACTAATAGCAAAAGAGGAACTCAATCAGGATGTAAAAACTAGTTTTCTTAAGTTCTAATGACATATAAAAGTATAAATATTGGGGGACAACTCTATGGAATTTATGACATGGTAAGGTATAAACAATACTCTAAACAAAATATGGAGGATAAAAAAATTAAAGCTAAGTAAAAGACACAAACAAGAGAATAATCTAGAACAAGTGATAAAAAATCCTAAAACATAGCATTGATTCAAGACAATTGGAACAAGATAATTGAATCAATTTAAAACATGGAACACATAGAATATGACACAATCTTAACTAGAGTCAAACAAACATAAGACAAGACATGAAAAAAAAATATAAAAGGAAAGAAAAACACTCAGCTCCTGAAGATCATCCAAGCTTAGCTTTTGATACCAAATGATGGAAACCTTCTTCGGAGGTAGCAAAAGACTCCAATCAAACTTCAAACTTTTCCTCAAGTTTCTAAAGAGAGACTCCAGAAAGGTGCTCATTTCCAAGGAAGGTTCCTTGGTGGTGAATATAGGAGAAGACTATTCCCAAATTAAGTTACTTTAAAAGAATAAGAAGACAAGCAAATTGTATAGTCAAATTCTCATTCAAATTCAAAGTGAGTACAAGAGTATGGGTAGACTTTTATTTATAGGCTTAGGAGCTGCTAACACTTATTAGTATAAGAAATGTGAGACTAAAATGTTCAAAGTGCATCTGCACTTGTAATTTTTGCACATACACATGTCCCAAGTTTCATATTGCTCAAATCTTGCATTTTACAAGTGTTTATAGTTCCAAAGCTCCCTTGATGTGTGCATAGTCATGTAGACTAGTGGATGCACCTTAGGACTCAAACCCTCAATTAGGACCAAATCTTAGCCCACCTAAGCTTCTTATTTTTTTTTTATACAAAAGAAAAGTTATTCCTATACAGAGCAAAAGCTACTCCTATACAAAAGATTCTACCCTCCAGAAAGAGTTTTTTTGAAGTCCCTCTTCCTCCCCCATTATTCTAACCATGTCCCTTGTGAGTGACTCTATGTGTGGTCCTCCAAGTAATCCTCCATCAAAATGAAAGAACATTGAGCAAACCTTTAACTTCATCTAATAGGCATTGATGAGTGTTAGACTAGAAGAGCATTACATAGATCAACAAAAATTCTTGATAAAGAAGTGAGAAAGCATCAAATGATACACTCAATGAAGACTTCAAGACATGCAAGATCAAAGAATATTCCTGAAGGTTAGGTTTATGTTTCAAGTATTTTACAGGATATGAGCTAAAGTTACAAGGAACAGCTCGTGAACCATTAGACGGTTCAACAACATTAGACAGTCTAAGTAGTGAATTACACAGTCCAAGTATCCATTTAGATTATCAAATCACTAGCATGATTTTGATGGCAATAAATATTCTAAGTGTATGCTTAGATTTGATGATTTTTGTGTCATGTACAACAATATAACAATACTCTAAGCATAAAGAAAAATTACAGTAATGAAGTTTTTAGAGCACTAGACAGTCAACCGAAGCATAAAATGGTTAAAGTCAACCCTAGACTAGACAGTCAAAGGTGACTTTAGAAAGTTAGGGGAACACAAAATGATGATAAAGTTAAATTATATGATAATTTTGGACTTATTTTTTTATAACGAAATCACATAATTTGTTCTTTCATAAATGTTTTTGTTATTTTATAAATGATTTGTTTGTTACTTAAGTGTTTCATCAAATACTCAAATTTCATTAATATTGTCAAATAAATGAACAGGAAGCAATTGGGTCAAGAAGAGCAAGATTGGATTCCCAAAGAGCAAATAAGGGTAAAATTGGAATGTTGATGCTAAAAGTTGGGTCGGGTTCAAGAAAGATGAGTTGGGCTCAAGAAAACTGGCTACCTTACTTTGAGTTAGGAGAGCAAGGAGATCAGGAACTTAGTATCATTCAATTTTGGAAAAAAATACATGAAAAAGTTTAGGAGGGCATATAAGGAGATTAGAGATTATGGTTCCTTCATAGAAAAAAAAAATTGTAGATATTCAAATAAATAAGTTTGGGCGAAATTTGATGATTGGTTGGATTGAAATAGAATAGGGTAGAGATTTTTGGAATTATTGATTGATCTAATTTCCCTTTTTGCTTTAAGTGTTTTGATTATCTAGAAAAAGCAATTTTCTTTTTAGCCCAACCACATTAAAATCCCATAAAAGCCTCTCATCGATTCTTTTTTCAAGAGGTTAGCAATTTTGTAAAATTCATTAAAAATAGTTATAAAAATTTGTTTTTGACCTAAATTTTTTATCAGCAACTAGATTTAGTGTATATTTGATGGTAGAGTTCTTACTTTGTATATATTTATCATAAATTATGAGTTACAAAAATATAGGGCGAAAAAACTTCAAACGACTATAACTTTTGATAGAGAGCTCGGATTAAGACGCTCTAAAGATAAAAGTTGTTCAAAAGAACGTAACGAAGCTTGTGTGCAATACCTGGAGAGGATTCAAAATCCAATTTTTTTTTCAAAATTCCATCGTTTACTATTTTTTTTCTTTTTTTTAATATTTTTGACATGTTTTTTTTTTCTATTTCACATATCTATCATTGTCAAAAATTCTGGAAATTTTTGTAGTGTTTCATTATGTGATTAGAGATTTATCAAAGAATTCTGAAATATTGAGATTTTTTTTAAAAAATAGAGATACTACATCGGTTGTATCAGGCAACCGTTGTCGTATCTCTCTATTACAGCGATTTCCTCTCTACAATCGTTGCAATGTCTCCTTCCCTGCGAAAAACCGACTTTGGATGGACAATTGGGTGGGTTATTTCAATGCTTTTCAAGAAATGCGTGGTATCTCATATATACTACAACGTTTGGACAACCACTGTAGTATATATGATTTTTCTCTCTACTATAAAATGTGATTTTTTTACTAGTGTGAGGTAATTGCTTTCTACAGTTCAATAAATTCTTCTTACACTTTTATAAATTTTAAAATTTCCACTTTTCCCTTTGTCTTTTAAATAATAAAGAAGGTTTCATGGTTCCATTTTTTGTTTTTTCTTCTTCATCAAAATTAACTGAATTAACTGTTGCTATAAGTTTGATATCATGATTTTGGCACATCGGTAAAGATCAATATATTGTATGGTTCACCTTTTAGTTTTTGAACATAGTTGGTTTCTAATTTTAAATTCTTTTTGAATTATACAATCCAGATTATAAATTACACAATTTAGAAAAGTAAAGTAGAAATGTTATGAATTGTACAATTTATAAAAGTAAAGATGAATTGTACAGTTTATAAATGTAAAGGTGAAGTAAGCGTGTAATCTAAATTAAACAATCCATGATATTAATTTGGTATTTTAAATTGTTTTTCAAATTGTGTAATCTATCTTACAAATTTCCATATAGTATAATCCAAATCTGAAAAGTATATTGTAAATTGTACAATTTGAAATAAAATTTTGACTTTCGGATTACATAATTTTGAGATTTTAGATTGTGTAATTCGAAATGCAATTTTAAAGTTTCAAATTGTATAATCCATAAGCCAACATTCCTGTTGGATTCAATGTGGTAATGTTGATTGTTTGTCATAGTGTGTTGGATTTCATATTTTGGACTAAAATATAAGATAAAGTTCATACGTTGTCTCGTATGGATGATGAATAGTTGTCCCTTATTGATTGCAAACATTCTATAGTCTAGTTATTATTCTAAACCAACTTATTTTGACATGTGCACTACAATCTTGCCTCATCTATGTCGAGACATTGATCATGTCTACACCTAATAGCTCAACTAACATTATTGTAATTGTCATTGCATCCATCATCACATAAATACAAAATTGCCTTTCGAAAAGTTGTGAAATAGCTCGAGCACATCATCCATCACCAATAGGAAGGTGAAATTGTTGATCTCTTTATGTCCCCTCTTGACAAAAGTTGAGACCAATCCCTTGTTAGATGTATAATAACTGACATCAACCTAAAATTTTGCACCAAAGTCTCAATCCACTGATGTAGGATCCCTAATCTATTTAACTTACAATCCTGGGAGACCAACTTTAATTTCCCACAATCTTACAAAAAAAGGTATGAGTATTTTTTTGTACAAAGGAAACATTTTCTTATGACATAATTAACATGAAAATTAACTAAATTTTGTTTTTTAACTCACCATCAACAATCTTCTACCAATATGATTAACATAGTTAGAATTGATGTATCCCTTGGTCCACCACGAAATCCTTTCTGATGATCAACACCTTCTATAAATCCTCAATTATGTCAACACTACCACCACCAACAACAACTAATACAATGTTTCTCCTACATATTGATGGCATAGGTTTTTGTCTAATCGGTTGAGAGACACCATCTCTTGTCCTAGCCATATTTGTCCAATTAAAACATATTATAAAATAAATATATCACATATTATATCTTCAACAAGTACTTTGCATGCATAAAAGTGTTTTATAAATTATACAATCCGTAATATATTTTCAGATTTAGAGATATATTAGAAATTGCATAATCCAAAAGGTACTATGAAAAATACTTTCTAGATTGAGTAGTACAAAATACATTTTTGAATTTAAAGTATATTTTGAATTATATAATATAAAAAATATTTTTTATGCATAATTTATTGATTATGCAATTTGGAATACACTTTCATATCAAAAGAATATATTTTATATATTATGCAATTTAGAATAGACTTTCAAATTTGAAAGTTTTCAAATTGTAAAATCTGAAAGACAATATTATCCTAAAACACTAACCTAAAACACGGATTGCAAGATCCTCTAGATTCTACAATATAGGAAATTCATGAATCAAACAATAAAAAATATCATGCATAGCAAAACAATACAACACAAAATTCGATTTCTCAACACCTTCATAATTCACAACATGAATCAAACAACAAGAAATATGATGCATATAATAGAAGAAAACAATACAACACAAAATTTGATTTCTCAACACCTTCATAATTTACATCAAGACTGGGGATATTGACTGCCGCCAACAATGGAGCCGATAATAAAAATGGGATGGTAAGTATAGTGACCAAATCAAACAAACTTAGGGGACAAATATAGAGAGTTTAAATTGAATAAGATATAATTAGATTATGTATATAAATCTACTTAAGATCATTTTCATCTTTTATACCTTCTATAGAGGTGCAGGAAGAACTATGAGGTGCAAAACAAGCAGTTGCCTAAAATTGAAAATAAAAAAAGAATAAAGAGAACTTAATATCGTGTTAATTTATTGAAATATTTTTTAATATATTTTCTTCAACTTAATGATTTGATATAAATTTCACTAAAACTAAAAAATGAAATAAACCACTTATTATATTTAAATATAATATCATATATTTAGAATTAATTAATAAATAATAAATCTACATAGTTATTAATGTTAGTATACTGTTTTATTCTATTTTATTTATAACATTTATATTATCGAAATGAAAAAATGATTTTTACTTTTTTCTATACAATTATGTAATTTATTTAATTTTTCATTATAAAATGTTTAATAAAAATGTATTTATAATTTATATTATTTTATAATTTTATAATAACAAAAACTGATATATACCGAAACACACAAATTAGTTTAGCTCTGTTGAAATTTTAGATTAATTAAAACTGGACAAAACTGAGATATTTATATGTTGTTTAGATTACATCCCACGCAATGGCATGATAACGTGTACGCATTACTGTCTGTGATTTCTTCTGAGTAGTGCCACGGTTTTTAGATGCTGTATATTGATGCATATTTTATAAGTTGGAATGTTAAACAAATTAGCTCATAGTTTACCCTTTTGGATGAACCTTCTCAACAAAGAGCATTCCATTATCCACATGGAATGTCAACATAGAAATGTGCAAAATGTTGGACACTGTTTCAGTAATATTATTCACCAGTCAAGAGAATGGTAAAAGATGCTATCTTTGGTGCAATGAGAATTCAGGAACAACTTCGGGTACCTAGTCATGTTCTATTTTCCCATCTTGGACTAATGAAGCTCCCAAAGAAAGTTAAGTAACACCACAAGTTAAATGATACAAACTGAAAGTGTGTAGGGCTAACTCTCCATTTAACCTGAATTTGAGTTGTCCTTTTCCTTTTGGGTTTTGTTTATTGGAAACACCATCAAACAAATAGTGAATAAGCATAATCTGCAGTTTTTAAAGTCAATGGAACATATTCCTTAAGTACCCCTTTGGAACTTGGATACTTGAGGGGGGGACTAACACTCAAAGCAAAGATGGCATCTCCCCTTTTGGAATCCACTAAACTTCTCTTTTTCTGCTTTCATCTTTTTCTTTCCCTATAAATTTCTTGGTGCTTCTCTATTCCTCAAAATTTTGCTTATTTAGAAATTGCTTCCTTCTGATCCTTTGGTTGTCCCAACACTATTTTATTTGCTTGTCATAAGCCAAGCACCAGGAAATTGGCTGGTATGTTTCTTTTGCTTGTTGTATTCTTTTCTCTTGTTTAGTCTATTTCATATCTTGTTAGGCATCGGATAACACTTTGGTTTCTACTTTACTAAAACATCATATGACAAAATGATTTCAAAAATTGCAAGAATTGAGAATTTCTGGTGTACCTTGTATATGCATACAGGTGATAGTTTTAAGAAAAAATAATAATAGTAATTCGTTTATCCCCCTCCCTGCACATTTTTTTATTTATCAAGTGAAAGATACCAAAGACACTATAGTTAGATTCATGAAAATTAACACATGATTAATTCCTTTTTTGTTTCCTTGTACCTCATTCCAAGGATTGTTACTCTTACATTTTGCTTTCTTCGGAAGTCTTTGCCAATAAAATGGGAGTAATAATGTCATGTATCGGTAAGTCAAGCAAAAATATGAGCTTGGATGACAAGGTTGAAAGGAAAATAGTTGAAATGAGAAGATATAAATTTGGACAAAGCAAGTTGAAATCAGTTGATAGTATAGTTATGATGTTCCCTATGTTCAAGGAGAGGCTGAAAACACTAAGAGGAATGTTTGAACAGTATGGTAAGTTTTAATAACAGCCCCAACATGCTGTTTTTAATAACCTACAGCTCTTAAATTTCAGGTGGAAAAGTAACGTGTTTTATGTTGTATCTTTAACAGATGAGGATTCTAACGGATCTATAGAACCCAATGAACTAAAGAAGTTTTTAGAACATCTAGAACTTCATCTTAAAGAGCAGGAGATTGAGAATCTTTTTGAGTACTGTGATCTTGATGGAAGCAAGGGCATACAGTTCAATGAGTTTATAGTTCTTCTATGCCTCATCCATCTACTAGCAGAACCTTCATCCTCTAATAATGTACTCACTGGAAACTTAATTTTAGGCTTTATTGATATTCAAATTGTTATAGCTGCTTAAACTATGCAATGAGTACATCGTAATTGTGTTTTTCTCTCAGTCATCTAAAGCAGGGTTAGAACAGGTTGGAGAAATTTTTAATGCCATAGTTGAGACCTTTGTGTTTTTTGATCAAAATGGTGATGGGAAGCTTAACAAAAAGGACATGTTCAGGACACTGAGTGAGACTAATCCTCGTGAAAGATCCCCAGCGCGCATCTCTAAACACCGATTTCGTATTATTTACTTGAACTCTATAGCATGATCTGTTTTAGATCTTTCATTTCTCCATTCTCAATTTATGTTACCTTTCTGATTTCCCTCTCTAATTTTGCTTCCTTTCAGAAGAAATGGACTGGGACAAGAATGGTCAGGTCACCTTCAGGGAGTTCCTATTTGGTTTCATTAACTGGGTTGGGATTGATGCAGATGAATAGATGCAAGAACAGAAGTTATACTGCAGAGAGAAGAGTTTGAACTTAGATTGTGCCAAATGTGTGTGAGCTTAACTTGTCTCCATTTTCTTAAGACTGTGTTGGAGAAATTTATGCACTTTGCTTGTGGAATTGAAAACTAAGTGTGAATAGAAGCACATGATATTTACCATGCTTCAGCATAAAAATACACCGATACATGAAGCTTCTTTATATACAATACAACCTAGTATACATAATAAGTAGACAAAATAGATAAAACATGGAGACAAAAGACAAGATAGAGCTTTTTCTATTTTACAAAAAGTTTCAGTTCCCATTAGGAAACTTCAATGTCCTACAATTTCTTACTGGATTCCTAGAGCTTGGATTCTCTTAATCATTGACAAAGAACAGTGATTTCTTTGTCTCCATTCTTCCCTGCTCTCCTTGTTATTCTGGACAAGTAATTTGTCATTGCCATCAAGGATGCTTACTATTTGTCTCATGCTTGGTCTTAACTGCGGGTTGCAACGGGTGCAAGCAATTCCTAACCTCGCTAATCTCATCAATTCTTGGTCATTGTATTCTCCATTGAGTCTAATGTCAGCTAATTCCTTCAATGGTCTTTTTCTCATCTCAAATTCATGAACCTTCTTCACCAAAAGTACCTCTGGTTGCCTAAAATCTACTGCCATCTGTCCACTGACAACTTCAAGCACCACTACACCAAAACTATAAACATCAGCTTCAGTAGTTGCTTCGCCTGATTCCACGTATTCTGGTGACATGTAGCCGAAAATCCCTCGAACCGATTTTCTAGTATCAGCAACTACATGATGACCATGCTCATTCCTTGACAAAAATTCTGCTAGAGCAAAAGAACTGAGTCTTGGATTCATATCTTGTTCAAGGATGATAGCTGAAGAGGTAATGTTTCTATGGATCACTTGCTCATCCCATTCCTCATGTAGATAGAGTACTGCAGAGGCCAGTGCTTTCACTATGTTGTACCTGTGATGCCATTGGAGGAAAGAAGCCCCACTTCTACTACTTCCATTGTTATGATGCATAAGCAACTTGCTGAGAATTCTACTTGCCGAGTAATCATAAATAACAAGCATCTCTCCTTGCTCAGTGCACCATCCACGAAGTTGAACCAAATTCCTGTGGCGAAGGCGTCCCAGATTCCGGAGTTCGTTGGAGAATCTATCACGCAGTGCAGGACATGTCTTCATCCCAAGGCGCTTCACCAAAACATGGCATTCGTCATCAAGGATGCCATGGTAAGCAGTTCCAAAGTCTAGCTCAGCCACCCTTCTTGAATCGGAGAAGTTATCTGTAGCAGCAACAATCTCCTTGTATGATATTTCTCTTGGAGTTTCCACCACCGGAAATGGTCGCTGGTGGTGGTGCATGCTCTTCGAAGAGATGATTTCACTGTTTTTGTACTCGGCGGTTACATACACAGTTTCACCTGCGGCTGTGACATAGTTTGATGAGGTGTTGCTGGTGATTATGCTTGCATTATCTGTGGTAGAGCTAGTGCCACTTGTGCTGCTTGGACTGTGACTAGTATCAGATGGGGAAGAGAAAGAGATGTATAAAGGGTGGGAGAGAAAAGAAGGGAGTGATGGTAGTGTAAAAGAAACATCAGAAAGAGCTTCCACAACCCATTTCATGCTTGGCCTCAATTGTGGGTCATGGAGTGTGCAGAGAAGGCCTATGTGAATGAAATGCTGCATCTCTGAAAGTACAAAGGATCCATCTGGTAGCCTTGTATCAGCTGCTTCCAGAAGCTTCCCTTCATCAGAAAGCCTTCTAGTCCAGTCAAGCAAAATCATTTGTTCATCTGGCTGCGTGAGATCGATTGCTCTCCTTCCAGACGCCACCTCTAGCACAACAATCCCAAAACTGAAGACATCAGATTTGGAGGTAGCATTGCTTGGTTTCTGCAAGCTTTCAGGAGGAAGATACCCAATTGTGCCTCCTATTCTTGATGTCTCTCCCAATCTGAAATGGTCATTTCTGATAGATGTTGTTTTCCTGTTGTTAAACTTGTACTCATACTCAAGCTCATGCTCTAGCCACCTTGCCATGCCAAAGTCACCCAACCTAGCATTGTAATGGGAGTCAAGCATCACATTGCTGGTCTTGACATCCCTATGAATGATTTGAGTCTCTAATTGCTCATGGAGATAGTACAATGCAGCTGCCAAACCCTTGACAATCTTCCCTCTTTGTCCCCATTGAAGAGGCTTAGCCTTCAAGTTCTCATGCCTGCGGAACAGTACACGGTCAAGGCTTCGGTTTGGCATGTAGTCATAAACAAGATGCAACTGATCTTCATTGACACACCAACCCCTCAGCCTCACAAGATTCTTGTGGCGAAGATCAGCAACAGCTGTTAACTCTGCTGCAAAACTTTTCTCAAACTGCTTGCCTTTCCCTGCCAAACAGCACTTAACAGCAACCACGGTTCCGTCACTAGGCAAAACGGCCTTGTACACTTTGCCAAACCCTCCACTCCCTAAAACTTGGTCTTCACTGAAACCATTGGACCCTATGAACAGCTCTGCATAGCTGAAAATTCTGGGGTTGTCCCTGCCAATGTTGACAGAAACTTGCACACCATCCATATCATGAAACAACACACCAGAGTTATGCTTCTCTCTGTGCTCTCCCTTTTGGCAAATTCTCCACCACCCCGAGTCATACACCTTGCCCAAAATATCACGAAGAGAAGCAAGAACTTGCCCCCCACATGCCCTGTGAGGCTGTTTGGCCTCAACTTGTTCCTTTGGTGTCTGAAAGGGTTCTTGTTGGACACCCTTTTCAAGTGGCACCACCATTTCACCAGAATTTGGTGGTAAAACGATGCAGAGGCGATTCAGCTTCATGGCTGAGGTTTTGGTGAATGGTTTGTGAGAGAAAAAGGTATTTGAACATGAATATTTGAACTTGGTATTGAAGTAGATATTGTGGAGATCCTCTGGTATTTGAAAATGACATTTAATTGTTGTTGGGGTGGTGCTATATTTTTCAACGCGTTTAGTTTGAATGACTTCAATTCTTTCCGGCTCTTGGCCAATTTGGAACCTACCTCCAAGGCCATGTCAACGTTTCCTAGATATATATTTTAGAAAACTATATCTCAAAAACTCAACCATTTTATAATCAATGAAAGATAATTTTTTAATAATAGAAATATAAGTGAAGAAAAAATAATTTCAATTAAAAAATTATAATTGTAAAAAGTTTTTGACTTTCAATATATCATTATCCTGTTAATTGGAAATGATTTGTAGCATGATCTTTTATAACAATTCAGTAAGTGGTTTAGGTTTCATATTTGGCATTAATGTGAAACATGGAGCGAGATGTTTTTCGTGGCATATCTAGAAAGGTATCGAAGATGATATGTGTCACGGTCAAGTCCCAATATACGTTCCAAACTTTTACTTGTATAAAAATAGGAGGTAAATTTTGACTTATATGAATGTAACTTAATATCTACATTGAATTTTCTATATCATCCTTTACTTGTGCGTTTATCTATCTATATTATACTATATATAAGTTAGATTTTAAATATTCATGCTAATTTTTATTTTTCTTTTCAAAATCATCATCAAGCTTAATTTTTATAAGCCTCCGTTTTAGACATCTTTTTTGTACTTTTCTCAAAAATATTAATTGCTACGATTTTTATCACGCTACAAAAGCACGTTGGTTTGATGAATAAAAAATAATTAATCTCAAATAAAGTGTGTACCACAAGTGACTTGCAAAAGCATTTTTAGTGAAAGAAATCGCTTTCTCAGCGCAGGTTTTGGGCATGGAGACAAAAGTTGTGTACTACCCAAAGTATCGATATCTTGAAAACAGACGAAATTGTGCAACTATTAGGTTGAATTTAGGTGCACACCGCTAATCAGTGAAAATATTCCTAAAAGGATGGGACAAAAACGCAACAAAACTGCACCAACAAGCATTAGAAAATGGAAATATATGTGTTAAACTCCCAGATTAGCTGGTAAAAGTGACTTGACTTTATAACAACCATTGTAGTAGGTAGGGACATACCTTATCTCTATTTGCTCTCAACATTTAGGGAGAAATGGACGCAACTAATAAATGAGATGCATGAAAAGTAATGAGAAACCAAAGAGAGTATGAAGAAATCGGTTGTTAATCTTCCATATCAATTTTGCTAATGGATTTCTTTTTACTTGTCTTATGAAGATATATAAATATAGGTATAGTAATATAAAATCAATTAAATTAAATAGATATAATACAATCAAATCAATCAGATATAATTCAATCAAATCAAATTAATTTAAATATTTATAAAATAATAATTGACTGAACAATAAATAAATAATTAAATTATTTTATGTTAAATATTTTTTTAAATATATGTCTAATAAAATTTATAAGTTCTATTCTTATAATGACTTAAAGAATTTTTATGAAATTTTTATTGACCTTTATCAACAACTTAAAAATTAGTTTCAGAAAAACAAATTGGCTTTTTAAAAATACTTTTTTTTTTTTCATTATGGGAAAGTGTAAGAACAACATCCTTTTATCTTGCTAATTTTGTAGTTAACTTCATGATGCATTGGGGAGATTAGGACTGAAAGTGGATTAGATTAAGATTGCTAGAGCTCTGTTTAATGCGTGTTTTTGGGGTTGAATTTATTTTCTTCATATAAGTTGTTTTAAATATATAGACTAATTTGACTTAAAAACGTGTTTCATATTATATTTTATAGGAAGATATGTTTTGAACATCTTAACAACCGTATCACTAAATAATTTAATAAATATAAATATTTGAGTAGGCCAACTGGTTTAAAAACATTAAATAACAAGTGTAAATTTTCAAAATATATTATAGTAAAATTTAATAATGATAATAATAAAATATTTTGTGTATTTGTTCACGAGGCCGGCTTTTTAAATTTTAATTAATTGTTTTCATGAAAAAAACTTAATCAACTTCAATTTTTTTAATTCGTTTAGGTTTCAGTTTCAGAATTTAATAGTTCCCCGTTTATAGAACATCATATGTTACATTTATCATGAAAATAGGTCAGTTTCACTTTAAAATTATGTATGGTCTAATCTACATTAATTGGAATTATTTATAATAAAGTACTTTTTAGAAATACAAAAAGAAAATGTACATTTTCATATCCAAGTAACAAAAACAATGATATTTGAATACTAATTTTAACATCGAAATGTTTTTCACCGATATTTCTGTTGTCGAAGACCGAAAACTCATCGAAAGAGCGAAAACCCTTCTAAGCAGACAAGAACAAGTATCATACTTGAAAGCTCCTATTATAAAATAACTTTTATTATAAAATAAGTTTTATTATAAAAGAAATTTTAAAAAGACTTGGTCAAATTATTAAAAATGTTGAAAGAATAAAATAAATGTAAACCAAAATTAAAGTACGTTTCAAAACAAAGCAAGCTATATATCTTAATTATAAAATTTACTCTAATTCAAAAACTAGATTAAATCATGATGAATATTTTCGACAAGTTTCTCCAAAAATATTTTTAGGTAAGAAAAATAAAAAAAAATGGAAAATTTAAGAAAAAAAACTTAAATAAAAAATTATACTATTTATAAAATTAAATTAGATAGAGAAAATTAATTAAAAGATTTAAATATATAAACATTTTAGTCTATTTTTATTAGTATTAATAGATTAAAATTTTAAAATATACCAAAAATACAAACAAATATATATATTATATTAATTTCATAAGAAACATTATAATTTTAAAAGAGATTATAAAAATTTTAAACTTAAATTTTTAATATATTTTTTAAGGAAAAAAAGGCTAACCACAGAAAATGGATTACCTTAGTTGTATTTAAATGAATATCATTATAAGTAAGTATTTAAACAAAAAATTATGTACAATAAAACATATTATGTTTTTACTTTTTTATTGTCAAGGTTTTTCTAATAAAAAGTTTAACAATGTTAGAGCAAAGTCAAACAATCCCTAATTTTAATTAAATGTTTATCCCAACAAATGTAAAACATAAAGATGTTTTGTCTCTAAGACTACGTGTTTTGAAAATAGTAGGTCATCTAATGCTTAAGTGATTTGTGTAACAGGAGATACAACACCTTTTTAATATTTGTTTCATTTGATAAATGAAACATTCATCAAAGCACACGATCTTTAAAGCTTACATTGTACCTTAGAATTGTTAGTTCTACTAACTTTTAACAATTACACAAGTATCACTTCCTGAACAATTTCAAGAGGATATATAATATCATTGATTTCAAGAGGATATATAATATCATTGATATCAAGAGGATATTAGCCTTTATCAACTCTTACCACTTACGAGGATATATAACTTATCAACTCTTGATCACCAAATCCAACAACACTATTGGAATAATCCAGTTACAATATCACAGAAAACAAAGAAATTACCACTTTTACACAAGCAGAAGAACTTTCAATATTAGCATTAGTTAACATAGCCTTAATTTCAATTTTGATAGCACAAGAAATAATATTTCAAAAGCTTAGAATGCTTAAAAAAGCTTTAAATGATCAATAATTTGTGTGTAAAACATAGATTCAAGTTCTATTTATAGATTAAAATTCATTGATTGAAAACAACCTTTGACGCATTTAATTAATTATGTTAAGTATCAAGGCAAAGAAATTTTAAATTTGTGTAACAAACGAGGCAACAACTTGTTCAAGTCTCTAATTCTTCCTTTTCCTCCATTTCCCTTAGATGTTCTTGAATATTGTCTCTTTCATTTTGCAAAGCTTGTTCGATCATCAACTGAATCGTGTTGAACATGGCATCTGATGCTTCTTGAATAACTATAATAGGTGAAGATGGTCTAGAAGAAGGCACTACTTCCAAATGTTGAGAGAGCTTTTTCAAGAGCCTTAGATTCTTGTTGAGAATCTACATGATCCTGATTATCTTCATCATCCTAAGCAGCTGCATGATCCTGAATAACTTTAGGATTCTGAACAACATCAACTGTAGCCAACTAATCAAGATTTTTAATAGTAGTAGGTGGCTCTATTGAAGCATTCTTATCCACATCAAGAATCTTTTTAGCCTCGAATTTGATAGCTTTTATTTTAACTCTTCGTTGTTTGTGGGATCGTTTTCGCAACAACAAGATATATTCAAGAACAAAGATGGAATTTTCCTTTATCAGCTCCTCCTTTAAGCATCTTCAAGCAACAACTTCTTCAATGTCTAAGTCCAGGAAGGGCTTGATTTTAACAAACATTGATTGGAATTAATGCTCAATTGCACCACGAGGAATGTGTTGTACAATTGGCTAGAAGGCATATTTAGGTTCTTGAAGAAACATAGTGGTGAAGTCATCTAGAGAGTTTTATTCCACTAACCTTAAAAACATGAGTTGATCTTCAAACCTTCTTCCTCTTTGGATAAGAGGGACCTTAATGATGTACTCATAAGATAAAGAAGCAGAGAGAGACAGAGAGCGTGTGCCTACCAAGTTTTTTATACCAAGTGGCTATGGATTCATCTTCATGTAACACCTTATCAAAGCCAAGTTTTTCACTATAGACATAACTCCAATCTCTTAGAGTACGCTTTGGTGCAAATTTAAGCTTCTGAAGAGAGGGGGTTGTCGGCTCCTTATGTTTCCTGAAGTTGAGTGCATATAGATGCGAGTAGATGATATTTGGATACAATTTGAACTCAGTGTCCTTAGAAGTTTTCAGAGTAAGAGGAATTGTAGGAATAGTTGGTTTCAGAAGGGACGTTGAATGGATCAAAGACTCAATTCGCAGGAGATAATACCAATTAAGCAAAGAGTTGGACACATAAGTGAAAAACATAGGAGAATTGATTTTTATACTGGTCCAACACAAGATGGTAAATGATGGCTTCGAGGGCAAAGCTGAAGGAAAAGTTGTGGTGTTTGTGACCAACATTGTTAAAATTAGTCTTTTGAATGAATAAGGTCTCTTCTTTTTTAGTTCATGGGAAACCAACCTGGGTGACGTAGACACCATGCTATAATGCAAGACACAACCTACCTTTAGAACAAGCACGAAGCCAGGGAGTTTTCTGAAGAGCTGTGTTTTGGTACCATTGGAAATAATGATCCACAACATTCTTTTCAACATAATGTTAAGATACCATGTTTCGAAGAATGACTGATTTGTGCTTTATTATATCTTTAGCATAGATCACATAGTTATACAAACCTTATTTGTTTAGCAAGGAGTGATTATTGTCCAAACAATGCTATGTATTAGTTAGAAGTGGCTATGTTCCAAACAATACTCAGTGGGTTAGTCAAGAGTGACTAATGTCTAAATAATACTTGGATTTTTAGTCAGGAATGGTTGCGTTTCAAAAAAATACTTGGGTTTTTAGCCAGGAGTGGTTATGTGTCCAAACAATACTTGAGATTTTTAGTCATATGTGGCTTAGTTCCAAAGAATATTTGGTTTGTAACTTGAGTGGTAGTTTACATAGTAAAACTCAATTAGTTGATTAGGAACTGGATGTAGTTTGTGCTATCATATGAAATACTTAAGTTTTTAGTCATGAGTGGTTAAGTTCCAAATAATATTTGGTTTGTAACTTGTAGTGGTAGTTTGCATAGTAAAACTCAATTAGTTGATTAAGAATTGGATGTAGTTTGTGTTATCATATGAACTAGTATAAAAATCACAACATAAATATTTTTTCCTTTATATTTTCTCATTGCGTATTATTATACTACACTATCGAAAGAAGAAGAGCTTTACAAATCAAGTTTTAGAAATGATTTTGGACAGATCGTTTATCAAGTAAAATTATCATTTGATTGTGTATCATCAGACGATATATTGCGAAAACAACAAAAAGTTTTAAAAACACAAGTCTGTTGGAAAAATCAAGAGAGGAAACACCGGGGAGATCAAATAAGAATGAGACCTGAGCAAGACCCACATAAGGAATTGACACCACCTTCAACCCAAAACCTTAAGGCAATGGGTTTGTGGGTCTTCTTTCTTATATGTTGCTCAACTTTCTCATTTATATCAATGCGGGACTAGACTCGCACTTGGATACCTAACAATCTCCCCCTCAAGTGCGAGTCCCTTCCATATCGTCATCATAATGGCACATGTTTGCCTGAAAATTCGACAAGAAGACTTTTTATACATGGATTAAACTGTACTCGTTTGTCTGAGCCGATCACCTCCACAAGTCATCGGCTCTGATACTACATGTTTTCAATTTTCTGAGTAGCAAACGCAGGTAAATGTAATCTTTTAACAAATAATAAATCCTTCATTTTTTTCTCTCCACTTATGATAATTAGTATCGTTCAAACTAATCATTTTACTATAATTAAGCTTAATCATTCAATCAAGTAAATTTCATAGAAAAATAAATAAATAAGCTCTAATATCACTTATTGAAAAAATCGAGAGAGGAAATACCAAAGAGATTAAACAAGAATGAGACCTGAATGAGACCTATACAATAAATTAACACGATCTTCAACCCAAAACCTTAAGACAATAGGTTTGTGTGTATTTTTTCTTATATATTACTCAAATTTTCCATTTCTACTCAATCCAGGATTAGAGTCATACTTGAATACCTAACAAAGTCAATTCTTCCTTCTTGTATTTTTGAAATATTTTTCACAAACAACACTTCTGTTTATTCCACTCCATTTCGCATCCAACATTCAAGTTCCAATGTTAGCCACTACCTCCAAATCTCGAAAGATGCCTTTTCAAGTTTGCCTCCAATAGAAAGATTCAACTATCTCTCGAGTAGTGGTTGAATGACTTCAATACAGGAAATGTTTTTGCTTGCCTCAATACTTGGAGGCACACGTAGCTAGGTTCCTTCACTCTAACATGTTTAGGAATGGTACGAGACTTTAAATAAAAAGAATTGTTTGTCCATGTCTTTACATATCTAAATTACAGCATCGTCATATATAATAAGACCAAAAGGGAGTAAAAATATAAAGGATTTGTCTTCTATCTTTTATATAGTTCCATACAATTATACCATTTTGAATTAAAGTTTTTATGTATTATAATTTATTTATTTATTTACTTATGTATTATTTATTTATTTTCATAATGAATTAGAAGAGGTATTTGTTTACATATTGTATTGTAGATGAAATGTATAAAGCTGGAGAGAATGAAAAAAATTAGAAGAACTTACAATATCAAAATTATTATTTGAATTTAATTTAATTTAAAGAATATTTAAAGTATATTTGAGGTATATAAAAATTATTTTAATTATATTTCTTGTGAATATGGTTAAGCTCAATAACTTGTAGGTTTTGTGGAATGACCATGATCTATTGAGTTTAAAGCGCACTTAAGATAAGAACTATAAGGGGAAGAAATTTAATAAGAGTATGCAGCTTTAAATGTCCCGGTGTACCTACGGCTAAATGTCACTGTTTTTCCAGATGTTAGTCACATTCATTATTATTTTCTTAAGTATATATATAAATGACAAATTTTAATTTTCATCAATTTCACCCAATTTCTATCTCATCAATAAACACATATTTATGTATTATAACTTTAGGTATTTACAGGTAATATGCATTTTTTTTTCTTTTGATAAAGTTATATTCCGTTTCAGCGCAATTATCACGCTTAAGGACAAAACATTATGTACTCAATGATAGAGTCTTACTAACAACATTGCATTAAAAGCAACATTGAATTAACTGTCACGTTGAATCAGAGAAACCCCACAAACATGTCAACAAAATTTGAAAATTGGATCAAGAAAATATCCTAAAAATGCACTTGAGATAATATAATATATCCAGTTGGATAGTCACAGTCACTCAAGAGACCTAGTTTCTAACAGCTCAGAACAGCCAAGCGGAGAAAATAAATGAATTAATATGTGTGGGTCCAATTCAATTTCTAGTGAGGGCAAGAAATTCGAATCAAATAACCTAATTCATTCAAATAATATTTTCCTCAATATTGATGGTAAATAGACATTAGAGAAGTAAAAAATCGAGTGAACGAATGTTATCATGAGAGATTGAAGCTCAACTATTTTATAAATATATTTACATGAGTTCAAAGCGTTTAGATTAGGTTGAGTTAATGTAGTAAAGAAAAAAAATTATATAATTTTAGAAGATCGAAAAAAATGTATAAAGATATATATATATATATATATATATATATATATATATATATATATATATATATTATTTTATAAAAGAAAAATATAAAAATTTATATAATATATATTTTGTAAAGAATGTGTTCAAAAATC
>Ga0099824_1004736_pt1 | contig 19487 bp, 14 predicted proteins | sample SiratrowhiteBW_FD_76837 | JGI IMG/M metagenome (GOLD analysis project Ga0099824, IMG submission 76837) | Root nodule microbial communities of legume samples collected from California, USA - Siratro white BW | ecosystem: Host-associated > Plants > Roots > Nodule | place: USA: California... | reverse complement strand
GAGGAGGATCTTATACTCATGTACTGCCTCATGAATAAGATCAAAGTCAACTGGGTTAATATGATTCGTGAACATCTGTTCAAAGTTGGGAAGAAACTGGAATATCGCATCCCATATGTGATACTACTGTCGCAGTTTATTGAATATTTTGATATAGATATGGAAACAGAAGTTGTTGAAGAAGTCAAGACACTGAACCAGATTACTACTGCAAATCTCACCAAGATTGGACTGAAAAAGATGAAAAATAAGAAATGAATTTGCAAAGCTGATAAGAAGAAGAAGAAGAGAAATCAAGTGATGATGATGATGAGGATAATGAAGATGAGGATCAAGCTTAACTAGAACCAAAAACACATGCTGCTCCTAATCAAGACTCCTTCTCTAGATTCGAACAACTTATGATGACACAGTTCAGTCAATTGGAAAACCAGAACCGTAGTCATCACCAGTACTGTGAAACGCGCTTCCAGTTTATTGAAACACAAGTTGAAGACATCCAGTCCGAGATAAAGACTTTGTTCTTTCCACCAGATGAATAGGGCATTTGTATTTGCATATCTAGTGGTGGTTTCTCGTCCATTTGATGAATCCAATGAGGGAGAATTAGGTGTGTTTGTGTAGGGAGTGTTGTGGCTGCGGTCTAGGAGTCTAGGTTTATGTTTGTTTACTGTTTGCTTGCTTTCTGTGATATTTTCTACTGCTGATGTTTGCTGTTTCATGTTTTATGTTACTACTACTACTCTGATTTGCTGGTTTATCCAGCCTAGTCCAAACTTTAGTTTGTTATGTTTGTATCAGTTTGGTGCACGATATGTACTGTTCAATGGTTATCATGTACTTGTACTTAATATCAATGAAAGTTGTTATCCTTTATGTTATTGTTTTTCTTCACTCTATTCTGTGGAGTATTATTAACAGGATATCCAATTATGGGGGAGCTTTGTGAAAGCCAGTAGACTGATTAAAAGAAGAACAAGCATGCATTTAGACTCAACACACCATTGTTTGTCTTCATCAAATTGGGGGAGATTGTTAGCACCAGTGGGCTATTGTGATGATTTGATGAAGCCAACCAAGTGAAGATGTTCAAGACCTTATGATCATATATGGAATGCATGAAGATTTCATAAAGATTGAAGACTTGGTCTAGAACTTAGGAGTGTGTGTTGTGGGGTAAGTTTGAGGTCTAATCAGTGATGCATGCAATCTTAATCAATGATAAGCTCCATAAGTATTTTCTGAATTAACAAAAGTTTTGAGAAATCATTAAAATCAAAACTTTGCTGAACATATCATCTTGAGTAGGTTCCATAAAAATTATTCATTCTTCAAACAGTTTGCGAAAAGTTTTAAAGTGCTCAATTCTCCCCTCCTCTTGAACTTGGCCATAACATATTTTACATTATTATTATTATTATTATTATTATTATTATTATTATTATTATTATTATTAACATTAACCCTAAACCTGCAATTAATAAAGAAGGGACATAATATATCTTGTGGATACAGATGCAGTGGAAAACAAAGAGATGGTGCTTCTTATATAGACTTAGAAAGATAAGAACAAAGTAGAAACCATAAATGACAAAAAAATCACGTTTCTTTTAAATTGGAGCATAAATTATTCTTAAATACGTCACTTAATGTGCGCCACCCACCCTTCTAATAAATGCACTTCTAGTAACTTGGCTATAAATATGAGAATTTACCTTACATACATAAGCCAAGAGATACGAAAAAAAAAATTACCAAAGCCAATACTCCTCTCGCAAAGGCACAACAACCTTCTTACCCTTTTATCGAGTTACGTTTTGCAAAAGGTAAGGGGAAAAGAGATATACTATTTTACCTTCTATTTCTTAAAATATTTTTATAGTGAGGTGCCCCAAGCCTATGTTATTTTATTTATTTTTTATATTTCATGTTAATATTAATTCTCAAATGTAAGTTCTGTATTGTATATGTTACATTCATGATCATGGATATGGTTTGTGGTTGAAGGAACTTGTTTCCTTGAGGTTTCAAATGAGTAGGAGATTGGGTGTCATTGGAAAGAGATTGATATTAATTGCTCATTTATCCTGACGATTCACTACTACTGTATTCTATGTATTCCATGTTATTTATATTATGAGTTATTGTGATTTTATTATGAATAAATTAAAGTAACGATTAATCTTTTTTTCAGAATTTTCTTATATAAAAGACTGTATATCTCACTTTTCTCTTTATTTTACTTTATGAACCTATAATATAAAAGAATGGCTGCACCCAATCCTGCGACCCCTTTCACAACAAATATAGTAATTTTTGTTTTCAAGACAAGAATGGAGGACTGATGTTGTGGAAGGATCCGTTACCTTTCAAGGCAGAGCTAATACCATATTTACCTTTGAGAATTTTGAAGATGTACCCCTTACACTGGACGGACCGGTAGTAGTGACTTTTGGCATACCACCTTGCCCTCAAAATAATCCTATCATCAATCTATTTATGACTCCTACGTGGTGAAGATGGAATAGTAATAATAATAAGTTTTGTATAATAGGTAAAACCTTTGTAAAAAAAAAATATGTGTAATAGATGGTATATGGACAATAATAATAGGTACTGTAAAATATGTAGCTATGTTGTAAAATAATTGATGGGAATAAAGAAACTTTTGTGTAGATTATGCAGTACCATATGCTCATGTTAAAAGTCATATCTTTGATTCAGTAATTTATTATAATTTTTTTTCATTCAATAAGTCATATTCCATGCATATAATCCGCTTCCGCCAAATTATTTAGTAAAGGAAATGAAATTCTTACACTTAATATTTTACTATTAACAATAATAATTTGGGGCATCTTAGTAGATGGTATCAGAGCCACTTTCCATGTGAGACCCATTACATACATAGAAAAAATACTAACTTGTAAAAATTTCAGATGAAAAATTCAAGGAATCATGAACTGACTGAGGCAGTATAAGCCATCAGAGACATGGCTACAACACTTTTAAGAAACCAAAGGCATGAAGAAACTACTGAATCACAAGATTTGGTGGAATTCAGGAGAAACAAACCTTCACAATTTTCTGGAGGATATAACCCAGAAAAGGCTAAATTATGGATTAGAGAAATTGAGAAAATCTTCCGGGTAATGAATTGTACAGAAAAACAAAAGGTAAATTATGCTATATTATGTTGATTGGAGAAGCTGAATACTGGTGGGATAACACCAGGAAATTATTGGAAAATGGGGGAATAAATATCAACTGGGAAGTGTTTAAAGCCAAATTCCTTGAAAAATATTTTCCCAATGACGTGAGAAGAACAAAAGAAATTGACTTTATGCAATTAAAACAAGGGAACATGTCGGTTGGAGAATATGCTTCAAAATTTAAGGAATTAGGGAAATACTCTACTTTGTTCTATCACCCTGACGAAAGAATGAAATGTATAAAATTTGAAAATGGACTTAGACCCGAATTAAAGAAAGCAATAGGAATATTAGAAATCTCTGATTTTCCTACCCTTATACACAAGTGTAGATTCATAAAAGATATGGAGAACAAACATAATAGTAAACCCAGGAATTTTGGACCCCATATAAATAAGAAAAGAGATAACCAGGGAAAACCCTATGACCGCCCTCAACAGAGATTCTCATGCAATCACAATAACTCTGGAAATTTTAAAAGACCTTTAGAAAATCAAATTAAGTGTATGAAATGTGGTCAGGACCATCATATCAGATATTGTCATATTCGAGGACCTATATGCTTCAAGTGTGGAAAACCTGGTCATGTGGCAACTGAATGTGGACAACACAAATCACATTTCAATCGTTCTAGATTTGCACCCAAGACAAGGCCAACAATAATTGGGAGTTTTTACACCCTGAGTGGTGCTGAAACTGCTTAAAATCATGATCTAATTCAAGGTACGTGTTTCATTAAAGGTAAAACTTTAAACGTACTGTATGATTCAGGTGCAACTCATTCTTTTATTTCCAATGATTGTGTTAAGAAACTGAAATTACCAATTTCTTCTTTAGATGCAAATCTGATTATCCCAACTCCCACTAGTAAATTTGTAATTACAAATAAAGTCTGCCTAAACTGCCCTCTATTCATTGAGAACAGGAAATTCCTTGTAAATTTGATTTGCTTCCCTTTGTCACAATTAGACATCATTTTGGGAATGAATTGGTTGTTTGCCAATCAAGTCATTCTAAATTGTGCAGAAAAATCAGTGGTATTTCCCAATCTTGAAATTGTTTTGAAACCTTATGAGAACCCAATTTTAAAAAATAAAATTCATGGGTATTTATTGTTATCTTGTATGGAATCAAATGAGGAAGTTAATTTGAAAAATATAGTTGTTGTTTAAAATTTTCCTGAAGTTTTCCCTGATGATATTCCTGGTTTACCACACAATAGAGAAATTGAATTCTTCATAGATTTAATACCAGGGACTGGACCAATTTCAATGGCTCCATATAGGATGTCACCCTCTGAATTGACTGAATTAAAGAAACAATTAGAGGAATTACTTGAGAAACAATTCAATAGACCTAGTGTATCACCTTCGGGAGTCCCAGTTTTATTGGTTAAGAAGAAAGACAGAAGTTTTAGATTGTGTATAGATTACCGTCAATTAAATAACCATAAAGAATAGATACCCCCTTCCTAGAATAGATGATTTGATTGACCAATTAAGAGGCAATTCTGTATTTTCTAAGATTGATTTACGATCAGGTTATCACCAGATTAGAGTAAAGGCAGAAGACATACCAAAGACAGCCTTTCGAACAAGGTATGGTCATTATGACCAATTTGAAATTATGCCTATCTAACTGGCAGAATTTGTCTATTTTGGTAAATAAATTTTTTTCTACGCATTTCGGGAATTAAAATTGAAAAGTACACTAAAATGGAAAAAAGCCTGTTTTCAATTATGCATGAATGGCTGCGTTGTCTATTAATATATGTTTGCTTCACTTGTTGACGGGTTTGCATGAATGGATGCTTGTTAGATGTCTCTTTATTGCATGAATAGATGCGTGGTTGCTGTTAGATTTCACGTTTCCATTTTATGCATTTGGCAACTTCTCTGATTCATATCTAGACCATCTTTATTTTCTTTCTGGTGTTATGCATGAGTAATTATTTCAAGGAAAATGGGGCACCTTTTGGTGCCAAGGGAGTGGGACCTGCGACTTTTGTCATAACCATTGGGACCATGGTAGTTTTCACGTGCATGCATTTTCATACTCCTGATGATATTTTGGTTTTGGGGTCTAGTGTTATTGCATTCCTATTATACCTTTAGGTGGCATGATCTTGGTGAGAGTGTGAGGTCCACAATTTCTATTTGTTTTTCTCTCTCTTCATTCACGTACAAAGTGTGACCATTCCATTGCATGCCGTTGTAATTTTTGCATTTCAATTGCAGTAATAGTGGGCCCACTATGTGCAAAACTTTCTTTTCTATTTTCCTAATGCAACGAGCCGACCGTATGCAAATATTTTTTTCCTATTTTCCTTAATGCAAGTGGGCCCACTACATACAATTTCTTCTTTTCCATTTTCCTTACACTTTTAAATTTGTTCCAAGCTTTTGTTATTAGCACCAATCCTTTTTTCTTTTTATTTTAAGAAAATAAAAATAAAATAAACATATTTGGGCATATGATTTTGTAAATTTTTTGTTTTTCTTTTCATGCCACTCATTTCTAAATACATCATTCAAAAAATAATAGACAATAATTTTATACTTGATTTTATTTAAATTATTTTCACGCGATAATAAAATATTTCGTTTAAATATTCAAATGACCGCATGCGTCATGCGCTGTTTAATTCAAAAAATTTCACTACTTCGTTTAGATGTTCAAATGACCGCACGCACCAAATAATATCTTATGTGAATACTTCTCTTTAAAAATATATCAAATTTCCAAAAATAGAAAAAATACAATTTTTTCAAAATTAAAAAGAATATAAAAAACTTGCAAAAACTAAAAAATATCAAACATCCCAACAAATAATTTTTTAAGAAAGAACTACGTAGCCCTAATTTTTCATCCCTGATGAAAATATGTAGAGCAAGGTCAAACCTTTGCCGGGCCCTAAAATATTTAAAAAATATTTTTGTTTGTTTCATCTACATTTTGTCTCTTTTGAAAAAAATAAACATTTCAAAAATCACACTCCTTTACTTATTTAATTAAAGGTACCGTCGTAAGACGGACATTGTGGGGGTGCTAATACCTTCCCCACACGTAACCGACTCCCAGACCTAGATCCGGTTTCACAAACTAGCCTTATTCTTGTTTTTTTGGTTTTTTCATAGTTTCCCATAAAAACTATGGTGGCGACTTCTCTGTTTTGAAAACTTGTTAATTTTTTCGGATCATCATTCCCGTCGTGATTCAGGTTGCAACACATATATTCCAATTAAATGAACTTTTAACATTCATAACTAACTCAATATCAATATAGTTCATGTCAACATTTACTAACCAACATAGAACAACACTTGATGACTCTACTTTTGGAAGACTCATTCATTAAATAGATTCACAGGTCATCTATCATACAACTCTCCACACATTAATCACATCAAATATCCTCGTATGACATGATTAATCTATATGATCTAGTTCAATCGATTTTTTTTATATCGTAACGTAATCATAAGAACTTCCTTCGACTCTCACCACTTGGATATCACTACAAAAAATCGTGTATGTGGTGACATCTGTTTTTTTGTATAAAACGTCAATTATAAACGCCGCTTTATACATGTGCGACATTTTCGAGAAACGCCATAGATCTGGCCGCCACAAAATATAAAATGGCATTTTTGCCCGAAACACTGTAGCATGCGCCATATTATGCCTAGTATAAAGCGGTGTTTTTTTCAATGTAATTAATGTTCAGGTACATCCGAACTTGTAGTAATTTAGGCAAGCAAGGAATTCATCTGTTCTTTAGAGCTGCAAGCTTCCATCTTCACTACCATATTCTCAACTTGTGGTGAAGTTGCACTTGAGGAAGCATGATCCATACTAGTTAATGTTGTTGTAGTCTTCTTAAAAACACGCCTAGAACAAGCTCCAAATGTCATTGGTGAAATTAAGAGGAAGAATCAATTAATTTATTCTTTAGGTTAAAGTAACTGAAATTTAATTGTATACTGATATGAAATAAGAATTGATCATAGTCACAACCCAATCATTCCTTAATTTCTCATGCACCATTTTCTTTCTACTAAACCAAAAACACAACCACAATAAAAAAAATGTTCATGGCATCATAAGGTTCAGAAAATTTCTTAGAACTGATTATTACCTTTCTTGTTTTCGTTGCTGTGCTAATACTATAAGATATTAATGATCATAAATAATGGAGTTTTCTTATTTTATTTTTTCTCTATATTTGCATATTATATTATTTCATTTAATCGTTATTATATTGTTACAATATCTATTTTCTCACTAGCCACGTTAACCTGGTCCATTGAAAATTAAACATGTCGTCAAATTATTTTTTAATAAGAAAAAAACAAATTGAAAGAGTAGCATTCATATATAACTAATATTGAAGAGAAAAGACGAAAAATATAACGTACATGTATAATTTTGTAAAAAAAAAATAAAGGATAAATATAGTAAAAAGTAATCTTTTGAGATTGTTTAATTTATTATTAAATTTTATTTGGTATTTTGTTGATTTGGTTGGTCACCGACAGTGTGAATAGTAAAGAAAAAACCTCTTTTTGTTATTTTATATTTTTTTTGAAAGTGGTGAAGTAACGAAGAAACAAAAAAAGCAAAAACTAGAATATAGTACAACTCAAAAAGTAGAATACAGTACAACTTCACTTACCCTTCTTACCACAAAAAAACTATTTCTTATCATTTCTTTATGCATCACTTTTTTTATTATATTCTAATTAGATTAATATTCTTCTCATAACTTTAATTATCTTATTATATACTTTGTATGTTTTATAAAAGGTTCATAAATCCTTAATAAAATATCCGTAAATCCCTAACACGCAAAGCAAAAAGAAGATAGTAATAAAATGTAGTGACAGACAGAAAGACTCCAAAAGCTTCAAAGGTCTAAAGGTGCTTGCAAGTCAAGATAAACATCCTCTCTTAATTTCAATTTCTTCCATTCTCTCTTTCACATTCCACAAATTCATATTCATATTCTAACCATGTCACACTCAAATACACCAACCCATCATAGGAACCCTTATTCTAATTGAGCCTAAGTCTTCTCCTCATAGACCTAAACAACCTAACGCAACATTCTACCTATTTCTCTACATTAGGCTTTGTCGCAACAACAAAAAACATTTACGTATTTTTATTCAATCCAAATCCAAATAGAGCTGAACTATAAAATGTAAATCCTTGAATAGATCTAAACATAAGCAATTACTCTCTAGATCAGTAGTGAAGATAAACATACCTCTATTTTCTCCATCAAAAACCTTCAAAATCGTTCAATAGCAATAATTACGTAACTTCTTCAACTTATCCCCAAATATATGTAATAAAATTATACAAATTGGTTAGATGCAGTGTAAAAATCATGGATTTCGAATAAAAATGAAAATGAAAAACCCTTAACAATAATAAAACTCTTACCTTTTGTCGTCATTAGGATTCATTGATTCTCTCCAATCGCTGAGAAGAACGAGAATGAAAATGTAATCGGTTAGGGTTACGATTTGGAAACGAAAGATAATGAGGGAAGAACGAAAACGAGTTATGGGTTTATGGGAGAGAAGAACGAAAAGGAGTTTATGGGTTTATGGGAGGGAAGAATGAAAACCAAAGGTTTATGGGAGGGAAGAGCAAAAGTGTTTGTGGAAAAAACGAGTGTTTGTGAAAGAATGAAAGTGTTTGGAGAGAGAGAGTGGAGGGAAAGTCTTTTCATTAAAGTGATACCTTTTAAAAAGCGGCGGTTGTAAATGTCGTCTTTTGAACTTAAAATGTGACGTTCATAAAAGTGTCGCCTTATACAGTATAATATGACATTTTTTTTGAAATGTCATACTAAAAACGCCACCACATACACGTTTTTTTGTAGTGTATCTTTAATATATTGAGTCAAGGATACCTCCTTATAATCCATAACCTAACAAAATCTTAACAAGGGTATATTCTTTCCTAAAATACTATGTTTCGATCACACTTCACATCAATAAATAATATTACATACAATATTAACTTTCAAACTCATATAACTTTATTTTCAAAACTCACTTATTTCTCATTTCAAATTTATTCAAGACATCTCCACATTTTTATAAACATTTTGTCAACACCCAATTTCGTCTGGGAGAAAAATAAATGTTTTTAATTAATTCTTGAAAAATTAAAAAAATTTCATCTTTTAGTTTAAATTTTATTGCTTGTTAAAAAATATATAATTTACATTTTTAGGATTTCCTTTTTCTTTTTATTCCATTTTAAGAAAAAAAAATATGGTTTAATTTTTATTCACTTCATCATCTGAGAAAAATAAAATAGATTTGAACTTTTATTCAGTTTATCATTTTCATGTTATTTTCTTAAAAAAAGCATATTTTAATAAATAATGGGAAAATAAGTAGCAAGAAAGAAAAAGAAAAAAAATATATACATACATTCTCTCTTTTAAACACGTCACGATGGTATGAAACTTTTTGATATCTCTCATAATATGCAATTCAGGATCCCCAATTCTGCTCCACTACCTTACACGTCACGAATAAAGACAACCTTTCTGCTCCACTACCCCTACAGGTCAAAAATAAAGACAGAATGAAAAGTTGTTATGTTAATTGAAAAAAACTACTGGGTCCCCTGTCAGTAATCATTTTTTCCCATGCATCCAAAAAGGAAGGATTAGATGTTGATTCTTATAAAAGGCTATTCTGAAGACACACAAAAGGGGACACTCTTCGGTCTTCATATACACTCCAATCAAAGCTTCTGCACTCTACTTTCTATAAGAAAACCTGTATAAAAAAGGAAAACTCACTCTCGCAGGTCATTTTCTCTCTTGATATACAAAAAGAACTGATATCGTGCTACAGTTGGCACACACCATTGATCCATTTTCTTCATTCACTAAAACCTTTACATCAACCCTCATGATCCTATCATCAGGGTGTCGCAACCGGATCACGACGGGACAATCACAAATTAATTTAAAAAAAAAATAAATTGAGAATGGAGTCGCCACTATAGCTTTTTATGGGAAAAATGTAAAAAAACCAAAAGTAAAAATGCTTACGAACCAGATTCAAGATTTGGGAGTCGATTACGTGTGGGGAAGGTGTCAGCACCCCCACAACGCCCGTCATAAGACGGTACCTTTAATTAAATGAATAGAAATAAGTGTGGTTTTACAAAATGTTATTTTTCCTAAAAAATAATAATTACAGCCAAAGAATAAATATATATTTACAAGAGCGCAGACTAAGAATGAACAATAAGCAAACAAAATAATAACAAGACAAATTTTTATTTTTTATTTTTTTAACCTAACAAGGATTGACCTTGGTCCTATGTATTTTCAAAGGAAAATCAAGAATCATGTAGTTCTAATTTAAATATTTATATTTTTGATTTAGAGACCCGACAAGGATTGACCTTGTTCCTAAGTATTCCTATCGTGATAGAAAATCAGGTTCACGTAGTTCTAATTTGAAAATTGATTGATAATGTTTGATATTTTTTTTTAAATTTCATTTAATCTTATTTTTTGAAAGAAAAGTTTATATTTCTTTATTGTTAAAATTTTATTGAAATTGTTTTACTTTTGAAAGTATTTCAAAACTGTTTTGAATTTAATATTTTTTATGTGTTTGAAAACTTATTTATTTTTTTATTAATTTATGAAAATGTTTTATGTATTGTTTTATATTTTTATATTTAAATATAATATAAAAATAGCATATTTAAACATAATTATTAATTATTAAGATTAAATAAAGATAAAAACTAATATCTTAAGCGGCATCCAATTATTTAGGTTAATTAAAGATAAAACCTAATGTTTTAGGTGGCATGGAAGCGTCCAGTACCATAATTTTGCCAAAATTCTTCCTCTTAATTTTTTATGCCTATTTCAATATTTGTTAAGGCATATCTCTATTTCTCATTTCTTTTTTTATGCTCTCGGTTTTTTTTTACATCTATCATTCCAAAATGAAACCCTATCTTTATTCCATATTTGTATTTACTTCTTCCATGACCCCTGTCTGATTCATTGCTTATAAATCGAATGGAAGCGTCCAATAACAACTTCTCTGGAGGCACTAAGGTATAAAGGTGATGAGTTTGTGTCAAGGACTAAAAAAATTTTTCTTTTCTGTCTGATTTATTTTCAAAGTTTTCTAACTCTGGCTTTGAAACCTTTGGTTTCTGGCTTACCTTTTTTGGAGTTTTGGTCTTCTATAATTCCAAGGTTTTCTATTTACGGGTTGGTTCTATTTAGGGGTTTTTTTTGGGATTTACTGGAAATTTTTCATTTTTTTTATTTGTAAATGGGAAAGTTTGAGATTTTCTGACTATATGTATATCAATTTTGAACTTTTAATTTTGGTTAAGGATTACGTGGGTCCTGAGTTATTTCTTAGTGGGTTTTGACCTCTAGTTTCCTGAAGCTTAGTTTCTGTGTAGGCATGAATTTTGGTTTTACGTTTTAGATATGAATGTGGTTGGGTAAGAAATTTGGGATTCTGGATTTGGTTTTGGAAGTTTGCTACTTCAGGATTTTGGTATTGGGACTGGATGAGTTTTCTTGACTCTATTTAGGTTTTTGGGTTCCTTAGCCTTGTTTCTAATGATAAAGTTTTTCTCTTTTGATTCTGTTTGGGTGGCTTGAGAAAGTGCTTGATGGCTGCAGTCTCGTAACAACAACAATCCAGAATGAGAAGGAGAACGTGCTCGAAGCAGCGGCATGGGCTTAACAACAAATCCACAGGTAACATTCTCACTTTTATGCTATTTCAATTTCATTGACATATGATAGATATTATATAAATTAACTAACATTTCAACATTTCATACTATACAGATACTATACATATCAGACAATTACATTACACAAGAATAATTACATTACATACAAAAATGAATAGAGAACACAAGAACAAGGCAGGCAACGACTGGACTACCCGTTGAAGACTTAGCTTTTGTTTTTCCTTTTGTAATCTGCTAATTGGAACTGGACGCTTAGAACAATCTTCCTTCTTCTTCTCTTCAGTTCAGCTGTATAGGATTTTCAGTATCTTTTATCTCTGAATTTATGTGAATTTTCTATGTATTCTCCGCATCTCTGTATCTCTCAATTTCTGTATATTCTCCCTCTTGAAAATAAAATCAATCACTCTTTATAATTTTTTCTGTTAATCGCTTCATTTCCCTCCATAACACTCTTAATCATGATTCTTAATTAAGAATCAATTATTCCAGCCTCTTTGTATTAACTCTTTTTATTTTTAAGAATTGCACCATAAATTAAAGTTGATAGAAATAAAGTAGAGAACGCATGAAGAAGAGGAATAGGTGAATGTATGAGGGTTAAATGTCAAAAGCATGACTCAATGTGATAAGTGTGAGAAGGCAAAAAGCTAAAAAAGAATGTATTTGCAATTCTTAATCAGGAGTCTTTAGTAATGAGAGATAAAATTTGTCAGACACTAACTGAAAGAATTAAAATGTCACTAAAGCTATATAGGGAATTAAAATGACATCAAAGCTACATAGGAACATGAAGGGCAGTAAAGGTTTGTTAACCTTAGGGCTTATGTGGCAAGCAAAATTCATAGAGAAGTGGAAGTAGAGTGTAAACAATAACTATTTTTATGTGGCAATTTGAATTGGACTTCAACAAATCTCTTTTTATTTTTATTTTTATCGAACTGGATCAAAATTATTTTTTATAAAACCTCCCTCTTCAATTGGGCTCACTTAATATTTTAAGACAACCCCAACACTTTTTAATTATTATTTAATCAAACTTTATTTATAAGGTTAAAGTTCATTTTATTATTTATCCTAAATGACAAACAAACTAAATAACATATGTTACAAAAATTTATTTTCTTATTTTTACTCTTTTATTTTATTTTATTTTATTTTTTCTTTTTTTATTTGCAAAAATAATTTTTACTTGCCTAGACGAAATTGGGTGTTGACAGCTGCTCCTCCTCACTTAAATTTTGCCAAATAAGCTAAACTTTCCAACTTAAGATTATGAGAGTAAAAGATAAGTAAGGACAAAAACACTAATTTCGTCCAATTTGAAAATAAAAGACAGTAAAATAAGTGTAGATAGAGGCCGAGACCTTGTAGTGAGACGAGAGAGTCACGTACCTTAAACTGACCTTGTACTAAGACTGATAGGGTCATTGTTTTGAATTGAACTGACCTTGTACGACGAGAGGGTCATTGTTCCTCCTTTTGACCTTGTACTGAAATGAGAGGGTTGCGAGGATTGATTTTTGAACTGACCTTGTACTGAGATCGTTGTTTTGAATTGAACTGACCTTGTACTGAGACGAGAGGGTCGTTGTTTTGAATTGATCTGACCTTGTACTGAGACGAGAGGGTCATTGTTCCTCTTTTTAACCTTGTACTAAGACGAGAGGGTTGTGAGGATTGATTTTTGAACTGACCTTGTACTAAGACGAGAGTGCCATTGTTCTTCATTTTGACCTTGTATTGAGATGAGATGGTCGTTGTTCCTCCTTATGACCTTATACTAAGACGAGAGGGTCGTTGTTCTTCATTTTGACCTTGTATTGAGATGAGAGGGTTGTGAATTTTGGATTCAACTGACCTTGTACTGAAACGAGAGGGTCGTTATCCTTCATTTTGACCTTGTACTGAGACGAGAGGGTCGTTATTCTTCATTTTAACCTTGTACTGAGACGAGAGGGTCGTTATTCTTCATTTTGACCTTGTACTAAGACGAGAGGGTCGTGAAGATTGATATTTAGACTGACCTTGTACTGAGACGAGAGGGTCATAAACTTTGAATAAATCTCCGAACAATGACATTGACATTATACAACGGTGTTGTAGAATGTGGAGATACAACATTGAGTCCATTCTCTAATAATATCTTATGTTGATTTGCATGAAATTTGATTCTTCCTTGTTGTAAGATGTATGTTAGATGCATGACAATGCATGAATTTTTTTTGTTTTTGTTCTTTATGGAGAATGCATTTATAAATGTATGAAATTTTTTTTGTTTTAATATGAATTTTGATTTTGTTATTTTTTGAAAAAAATACATATATGAATGCATGAAATTTGATTTTTTTTTGTTTTAATATGAATTTTGATTTTGTTCTTTTTGAAAAAATGCATATATGAATGCATGAAACTTTGATTTTTTTGTTTTAATATGAATTTTGATTTTGTTCTTTTTGAAAAAATGCATGTATGAATGCACGAAACTTTGTGAACTTGCTGAATGAAAGTGCATGTTTGAATGCATTAATTCCTTTTGTCTTTTTTATATTATTTTTTTTAAGAATGCATTTATGAATGTATGAAACTTTGTAAATTTTCTGAATGAAAGTGCATGTTTGAATGCATTAATTCTTTTTGTCTTTTTGATTTTGTTCTTTTTTTTAAAGAATGCATAAAACTTGATTTTTTTTTATTTTATTATTTTTGAAGAATGCATATATGAATGCATGAAATTTGATTTTTTTTTGTTTTGTTATTTTTGAAGAATGCATATATAAATGCATGAAATTTGATTTTCTTTTGAAGAATGTATGTTAAAATCATGATTTTTTTATTTTTTATTATTTTGAATGAAAATGCATGTTTGAATACATGAAATTTTATTTTTAATTTTCTTAGATGAAAATGTATATATTAATGCATGAAATTCTATTTTTATTTTTAAATTCTCTTTCATTTTCAGATGCTAATGTATCTACAATTTTTTCAGTGATTTTACAAATGATTTTTTTCAGTAAATTTTTCAAAGACAATGTTTCAAAAAGATATGTACAAATTTTCCAAAAGAGAAGGTATGTACAAAATATTTTTTCAATGATTTTCAAATGTTTTAAAATTTATGTACAAAGAATTTTTTTTTTAATTATTTCTTCCAATGTTTATCCAACAAAGTATGTACAAAGCTTTTTTCAAATATATATTTTTTATGTACATTCAGAAGGATTGTTCAATGATTTTTTTTTTGTTTAAATGCATATGTATAAAGAATTTAAAAGATCTCAAGAATATGTACAAACTTCAAAGTGAAAATATGTACAAAAGTTTCTCTTTTCTCTTTTTCAAAATTTCATTGGGTAGAATCAGAAGTTCTTGGTAATCATTAAATTCACTATATATCAATTTGCATCTCTCTTTTTTTCAGAAAATCCAGATCATTTGAAGCTAATGTCAATATGGTGTAACCATCAACTTTCCTTTTGGAAACTGCTTAGATGCATGCTTAAACTCATGGATAAAAGGTAAGTGTTTAGGAAGTTTGAAGTATTTGAAAGATACTTGAGAGCAAATCTTCAAACAGGATTGCCCCAGTTTTGGTGTGATGGGTTGGCTTTGTGAGCTTTAAGCTTTTGAAAGAAAATAAGGGTAGTCTAAACGGTTGGTCCTAAAAGGAAGACAATTGATGCAAGTTGCCCTAGTTTGTATGTACAAGGGGAATGATGAGATTTTGTGAAAAATTACTTGTCTTGGTAAGGTGACAAAAATGGGATAACAAGGGTACATATTAAACCAGATTGTCCTAGTGTTGTATGAGGAAAGGCAAAGGTACTGAAAATCAGATTGTCTCAGTTGGTATGTGTGATGAGATATATGTGAGTAAAGACAAGGGTATCGGATTGCCCCAGTGTTACTTCTGATGTTTCATTCTCAGTTGACCTGTATATAGATGACTCTCTTCTGAGAAAGGCATTCTAGTAGACATCTTTTTTTTTTTTCATTTTTCTTTCATTTTTTCATTTTTTTCATTTTTTTAACACGTATTGTCCGTCACGTCCTTTTGTTACAAAGTTAGACTTTTTGAAAATCATTACAACCACTCTTCAATCGATATGGACTTTATTAGGCTTGTAACGTGGCTAAAGGTTGTATGGTTGTGAAGAAAATGATATCAATGCTCAAAATTTATTTGTGGACTAGAGAAGTTTAACCAGGACCATCAACCAATATTGTAAACAGTCAAGGTCTTCTTTTATGAGCTTTCCATCATCATGTTCCTTATTATTTTTTTTTCTTTTTTTTCTTTTTTTTTTCTTTTCATTTTTTTTACTTTTTTTTCTTTTATTTTTTAAAAGTTTCGGATATAGAACTTTCATTTATGATAATACTCCTTCTTTGATGAATTAAGAGCTTTTGACATGCTTTTTCTTTGATGAATTTTATCCTTGGGATCCTTAAATTGAGTTTCGACATGTTGATGTTTTTGGCTCTAAAAAGGTGCAAAGGATGTGTAAAAGTGTTTGGGATGAAGAAACATGGCCATATATCATTTTAAATGCTTAATTTTCAAAGAGTTTAACAACATAACAAAACTTACACATATAATCTTTTTTTTATTGTTCTATCCTTTACTTAGATCGCCTTTTCGGGCTTTCAATCTAACAAACCTTTTGTTTTTTTTTTCTTATTTTTTTTTTTTAATGCCCCTAAAGAATAGAGATAGGAGATTGACCAACTAATAGAAAAATTGACATTCTGCCCCAGTGTAAAAATGTTCTTGGATAATGATAATCATTTGGGCAATCCTTTCATTTGGGAATCTTGGGAATCTTGGAAATTGTTGGGAAGCCTGGTAATTTTGGGAAAGTCAACAGGTAACAACACCATATATGCGAATGCTTCCTTAGAAAAGTCAATTTTTATCTTTATCAAAACATTTTCGCTTGACTGATCACAATGATCGATGAACAACTGACTCACCCCGTTTTTTTTTTTTTTGAAAACTTAATTTTTTTTGACAAAATGTATTTATGAAATTTTTGGATTTTTTCTTTTTGAAAATGCATTTATGAATGCATGTATTTTTTGGAATGCATATATAATGTATGTCTGAATGAACTTTTCTTTTATGAGAAAATGCATTTATGAATGCATATATAATGTATGTCTAAAGGAATATTTTTTATTGAGAAAATGCATTTATGAATGCATATATAATGTATGTCTAAATAAATCTTTTTTATGAGAAAATACATTTATGAATGCATGATTTTTTTTAGATTTTTTTTTGTTTTTTTTTAATATGAATGCGTGCATAAGTTTTTTTGAGAATGCATATATAAATGGAACTTTTGGGAATGCATATACGATGTATGAAATGCTAGAAAAATACATAAAATATTTTGTGAATGCATATATAGATGCATGAAAATCTATATTTTTTTTTGAATTTTTAATTTTTTTAATTTCTTAAATGGTGATGTGTGAATGAATCTTCAAAATTCTATTTTTAAATCTTTTAATGATATGCATGAATGAATGCTCTACATTCTATTTTTCTGATTTTTTTTATCTTTTCAATTATAATCTATGCTCAAATGTATTATTTTTCAGAAAAGTATGTATAAATTTTCAAAAGAGAATGTATATTCAAAGATGTTTTTCTTTCTTTCTCATAAATATTTAAAGGAGAATGTATTTACAAAGATTTTCAATGACAATGTATATATATAAAAGGTTTTTTTCAAAAATGAACATATGTACAAAATTTAAAAAGATAATGTATCTACAAATTTCCAAAAGAGGATGTATTTACAAAAATATATTTATTTTTTCCTTTTTAAAAAATGGTCAATGTGTATATGTTTCTTGTAATACATTGCAGACTTCCTTCCTCTATTTTGTAAAGGAAAAAAATGACTAATTTTGTTTGTTATTTTATTTCATATTTTTTCAAGAGAAATTTTATTTGCCCTTGTCTTTCTTTTTTTTCAGTGGGGTCAAGACCTTCACAATGTAGGAAGGATCTCAAATGGAATTAAAAAAAGTGAGATTGAGACCATGATCGGATCATAAAATAAATCTCGAAAGAAGTGAGGTAAATGTATGAATGCAATATTTTTCATTTTGATATTCTTGATTTTTTTATATAGGCATTTAGGAAGAGATGCATGAATACATTAAGAACGCATGAACATATATGCATAGTTTCCATTGAATGATGATATGAAAATGCATATTTTTATTTTTGATTGAATGAGAATGCATACATAAAACTCCATTTTTCATTATTGATTTTTTATTTTTTTTAGGATGTAGGTATAAAACTCTATTTTTATTTTTGAAAATGAGAATGCATAGATGAATGCATAAAAACTATTAGAATGCATGAATGACTCTATTTTTTTTTTGAAATGAGAACTATATTTTTTTGGAATGAGAATGCATGTATGAATTCATAAAACTCTATTTCCTATTTGTTTTTCTTTGTTTTGATTGAGATGAATGCATAAAACTCTATAATGCATAAAACTTTGTTTTTTATTTTATATTTCTTTTAAGATGTATTTTCAAAATTTCTCCTAAGGAAAAAAACATGTTATAGAGTGTAGTATGGATGTCTTTGAAGATGTATGATACACGTGTGAATGTAGAATGTATATTAAGATATGTGATGCATGTTTAGATGTTTGATGAATGTCTAAATGTATGATACCTATTTGGAGTATGATGCATGTCTAATTGTAAGATGCATGCAAAACTAAGTAATGTATGCATGTTAATATTTTTTTTATGGGAGCAAATTAGAAAAAAGATGCTTAAAAAATACAAACTAATTAAGCAACAACTACAATTATTTTTGTTTTGCTTTGTCTTTTTTGTATATTTTTTTATGCGTGAAATATTTAGAAATTCATTTTTTTAAATTCAAATATATGGACGTATGAAATTTGAATACATGAAAAAGTTTTTTTCTTTTTAAAAAAATGCATTATGAACACATGAAATTATTGTTTATCTTTTTCTAGAAGGTATGGAATTTTCTTTTTGAAAAGTTTTTTGTTATTATTATTTAATATCAAAATTTAAAAGAAACACATAAGTGCAATGAGAATGCATGAACATATGCATGAAATTTTATTTGAGAATTCCTATGAAGATGCATAAATGAATGTATGATGAAAATGCATGTAAGAAATGTATATTTTTCATTTTTGTTTATTGAATGCATGATGATATGAAAATACATATAACTTTATTTTTCATTTTTTGATTTTTTTTAAAAATACACAAATGACTGCATAAAATTCTATTTTTTTTTAATATGAGAATGCATAGATAAATACATAAAAAATATATTTTTTTATTTTTTAAATGAGAATGTGTAGGCGAATGCATAAAAAACTTTATCTCTTTTTTTTTTTTTTTTAGGAATATTTTTTTAATGAAGGAGAAGGCATAAAACTTCTGTTTTTTTTTTTTGTTTTTGTTTTTTTTTGT
>Ga0099824_1004734_pt1 | contig 19491 bp, 7 predicted proteins | sample SiratrowhiteBW_FD_76837 | JGI IMG/M metagenome (GOLD analysis project Ga0099824, IMG submission 76837) | Root nodule microbial communities of legume samples collected from California, USA - Siratro white BW | ecosystem: Host-associated > Plants > Roots > Nodule | place: USA: California... | reverse complement strand
TATATATATATATATATATATATTAGAAGGCATAAGTGGTAACTAAGAGACATGATCCATGTGGGTTCCCTTCAAATTCTCTTAATGTAGTGAATGAATATTCGTCTAATTTTTGGGGTCGTTGCTTGAATTGATATAATGGATTTCAGAACGTGGACATTCTATTGGATTTATGTTTTATTCGTCCTTTTGTCAACTTAAAGTATAAAGTATACATATATTTTCTTTAGCATCTCAATCTCAATGGTACAAACACTCAAGTGATATGTTTATTTTCTTTCATTATATTATCTATAAAAATTTTCATTTTTCTAGGGACTATAGTGAACGTCCCACAAACTTTTTCATAAGAACATATCCTGAGGCTCTTTTCAGCAAATATCTTACAAACATTGAGTGATTGATTTTACAGATAATTGGAGATCTGAAAACATGTGTACTAGTGGCCGTACATCCGTTGATAAGTGTGTGTTTTATGTAAAATATTGATTCAAGGATACAATGAATAACACTATATTTGGTTTATTTGTGATTTTATGCTAGACTTTATCTTAAATAACAATATCTAAAATAAAACTTACTATTATTATACACGTTTATGTAAATCACTAATTAATAATAACACTCAACACATTTTATTGTTTTAATTATTATGTAAACAAACATTTTAATCATATATTTTTTTAAATAAAATTATGAAAGGTAAAAGAAAAGATAAGTACGTAATATTGACATATCAAAAAGTCAATATATCAAATTTATCTAGTTGAATCAAGTAAAAAAAAAATACCCATTTTTTTTTTGTTGGTGCTCGATATATACTTTTTCAACTTTCTCTAACCAACTTTGTTATATTTTGAAAATTAATTTTCACTATTTTTCATGGTGAGCATGACTCAAGCCCTCAGAAGTGAGAAATAAACCTTTAATAGATTCCACACTCAGTTTGATCCCAAAAGGACTGGCAAAAGCACAAGAGTAGGTGTTTATGGAGACGGGTACTAGCTAATACCTATGTAGAAGCAATTTTTCTAAACTTCTCTTCCAAGCTTAATTTAGGTGAAATTTGTGACCATTGAACTCTCGTAATTCGTTTGAAATAGTGACCTTCAAAGGCCTGGAAGCAATGTGAGAGGATTTGTTAGGAGATTGGCAGAATCGGAAAGAGTTAGAAAAATAAATAAATTATTATAATTATTGTGAAATATAATTATAAGATCTAAATGAGATTTAATAAAAAAATAAAATGATATATTAGTTAACATGAGAATCAAGAGGTTGGTCAAATTAGGGTTCTATCTTAGTAACGAAGGTTTCTCACCATTAACCCTAAACTATAGAAGAAGAGTGAAAAATAAAAATAAAAATTAGAGAGATAGATTGAGACAAAGAGATTAAATCTCTCGTCAATTTTTTTACTATATGCTATATAACTTAAATGAAAAACATAGATTCTAATATGGTTATGATAAATATGAATTCATGATTGATCTAATCATAGCACAATTATTTAAAATTAGAATTCTTCGTAAATGATGTTTTTTTTTGCCAATTTTCATAAATCAATTTTAAAATTATGAATTTATGAATGGTAGAATTTTGGTAATTAAATTACCATGAAATTTTATGGGTTGATTATATTATTTTTTTTTCACTGTATTAGAAAATTGATCTTAAGTTGAAATCATCTCCTCCTATCATTATCAATCAATAATTGAGGATATAAATCCAAGTAAACAAGTGTTTCACTTAGCATGTTGAAATGTTTCATAACAGAGAAGGAACAAATAATTGTAAAAGTAGCAGAAATGATATATTCATTAGAATTAATTTATGCATTAATTATTGATCTGAAATTAAATTGATAAAGATATTATGTGAAGGGATTTTAGTGTTAGTTATGTGATTTGTTTTTGCTGAATTAAAGAAAATTAATTTGTACATTAATTATTGATTATTGATATCAAATTAAATTGGTAAAGATACAACATGACTAAAATTAAGGGATTTTAGTCTTAATTAAGTGATTTTTGCTGGTTAAATATAATTAATCCGTGCATTATTTATTAACTTTAAATTAAATTGATAAAGAGATTATGTGATTAAAAATAAAGGATTTTAGTCTTAATTATGTAATTTTCCATTATATTAAAGAGAATTAATTTGTGCATTATGTGAGTAAAATTAAGTCTCTTTGGGACATATTCATGTAGGTTACATAACCAAGAGAAAGATGGAGCGTTGGGCGAACATGGATTATTAAGTGACCACTAAATAGAGGCTTTGTAGTTCTATCAGCATTGTGTATATGGAAATTAATATAGAAAACTACTTTCTAAAGCAGAGCTTAACACAAAGGATATTTTGAATTATGTTCATCCTGATTGTTGGGATCCTACTATAGCTCCTTCATTGGGAGGTATAAGATATTTCTTCTCTATCATTGGTGATTATTTAAGGATGACTTAGGTATTCACCAAAATGAAGTATCAATATGATGCTTTTAGTCATTTCAAACATTGATTTAGTTTTTTGTTGAATTAGATTGGCAAAAAAGTTTAATTGTATAAGGATAAGCAATGGGTTGAAATTATTCTATAGGGATATTGACAACTTTTGTATATATGAAGACATTTTGAGACATTACATTATTTGTCATACTCCAAAATAGGATAAGGTAGTTAAGAAGATTATCAGGACCATTTTGGAGATAACAAGGTATATGTGGTTGCAATCTAGGTTAGATAAAAGGTATTGGGCTAAAACTGTCACCATAATATGTTATTATTGTCTGTACTAACCTAGGAAAGAAAGTTATTGTGAAAAATATGTATTTGATAATTATTCTTTATTTAATCATTACAATCAAAGTTTCAACTTGCTCCTATCATGATTCATCATATGATCACTTGTTAGAGTTAATTAGAAAACTATCTTAGACAAGTAACTCAGTAGAGTTGTAGTTGTGTCTGATATGATTCATTAGACACAAGGGTTATAGTCTCACCATTTTGATAAATTAAACTATCATTTGAGATGACATTTACAAAAAGTTGTTCAACTGATAAAAACATAATTTAATCCTCTCTTGTGTTTTCCTTGGTTTTACAATTACTCATAAAATCCTTTGCTAACATGATTGAGAAAAAGTCCTTAAAAGGAGATTCGAAACTTTCATCTCTTTTTTTCATTTTAAATTATGATTACATTGTTTCTTTTGAAATTACTAATCTCATGAATCCTTTTGTTTTGATGTCTAGAAAAGATTTACTTGTTAAGCAGTAATACTAAAAAAATGTGGAGAAGAAAAAGGAAATAATGAAAGAGAAGAAAAAAGAAATAATAAAAAAACTTGAAATCTTAAACTTGATTCACAATCCAATTGATCTCTTTGAGGAAAAAAATGTTCAATTACATGTAAAGATATTGAAATCTAAATGTTTGTAACAATTAAAAACCAAATATAATTAAGTGATTCAACTATTCAATTAGAAAGCTAGAAATTTAGAAATACATTGAAAAAATGTATAAAGAACTCCATAATTCTAAACTACATTGTTTAATTATAAATGAAAGTATAGAAAGAAAAAAAAAATGAATTGAAGAACGAAGAATATCGAAGAACTATAGAATGTGAACAACTTAAACAAGGATATAAGTTAAATAATGTTCGAATCTAAACAATACATAGGAAAACTTTTTAAGATGCAAAGAAAGTAGAAAGAACATGAGAGTCTAAATTACTCAAATATAAAAATAAGAAGAAACAAACTAAAGATGTTATATGAGGTCCTACTTACACTACAAGAAAAAAATTATTTAGAGACCAATTTTTAGCTACCAAATAAAATAATTGTTAATTGTGACCAAAATAATTATAAAATTAGGTTTTGGTTGCTAAACAATTACAAAATAAAAGTAATGATTGAATTTAGTGATCAATTAAAGCAAGATAATTGGTATCTAACATTAACTACCAAGGATTTAATCACCTATACCATTATATTCTAAATTGGTATTTAATTAAGTTAGAGATTGATTTAGAATCTAATGATATAAGCGGCAACATTAGTAACTAATTTCAGATACCAATTATCTTGACTTAGTTGGTCACTAAATCCAATCATTACTTTTATTTTGTAGTTATTTATAACCAAAACTTAATTTGGTGATTGTTTTAGTCATAATTAGAAATAATTTTATTTGGTAGTTAAAAATTGGTCTTTAAATAGTTTTTTTCTTGTACTGTTATAACATATGAAACTAATATAAGTGCACAAGGACAATTTGATACCTATAGATGAAGATCCATTTAGTTTTAAGCTTGTATAATTTTCTGCATTTTTTTAGAATTGCATAATTTCACTTAGGTAATGTATTTTGTGAGTAGAATGTTTGTTATTTTAGTTATTCTTTTCTATAACTAATTTACTTGAGATTTTTAGTTAATTATGTTATTGCAAATCTTGGACATTTGTTGAGTATATTGAGTTTAACTAAGTGATTTGTTTGTTTTGTTCTTTTCTTCAGTCAAGTGCATTCTATAAAGCGAAATCCACTAGATTAAGCAAGTTTTTCTTTTCTTTTTTATTGTTGTATCTACAATAAATGAATTAAATCAAAGTTATTTAAAATATAGAAATTAAGTTCTTGTTTATATTAGGTTCGGTTATAGATTTATTTACAAAAAATAATCTACAAATCAATAATTAAGCACAAAAAAAGCATCACAAATAAGCTAGAATGAAATACTAAAAGTGTGTGTAGATTGTGTTAGCTAATGACGTTCCAACCTAGCCGCGTCTGGTGATTATTAAGAGAGTTCATGAAGGGGAATTAAAACATATGTAGTATGCTTTAGGACGTCAATTAGTTAGATGAAGTTTGAGATGTTGATGTTCTTTTTCCTATGTCAAATGAAAAGGTGAGATTATTGTGTCTAACTCTATTGCCTTTCATGCTTGGTCTAGACCTCTAGTATAGCCCATTTCGAGTAAGGTATCCTTTTTCTTGAAATATCACAATTAATTTTAATTTTGATTTTAATTTGTATTCTAATATTCTATGTTTATGATATGTTGAGGATCTTGAATAATAAAATAAATTGGCTAAATATGATTAAATTATTATATAGTAGATGATAACTTTACATCTAGTCTTATCAAATCAGTTTGGATGAAAAAAAGTTTGGAATAAGATAGTTAAAATTGAAATTATAAATAAAATTATGAAGAACTCAAAAAATTGTAAATTATAAAATGGTATATATATATATATATATATATATATATATATAATATTTTTTTTATTAACAAAGAAGAAAATTAAAGAAAATACTTGAGAGACGTTTCAAGAAAATAAAAGAAATGAGGGAAGGGTGAAGGGTGCAACAAAAAATACCCTTAATTAGACTATGTTAAAGCTAACAACACATAACAAAAGGTAAAATTTTAATTACATTCATCTTTATTTAAAATTAGGTTTGAACTAAATATATTCATACAAAAATAAAAATATGAAAAAGAAAAATGACAATCACATGTTTAGGGTACATAATAATAACTTTTTCTCTACATTACACACATTATTTCCTAGAAAATATTAATGGATCATAAATGTATAAATATTGTTATTTATATCGTTCTAGACCATATTAACTATTTAGTTTCTTATTTAGTTTACACTAGTAATTAAGATATAGTTAACAATACCTCTTTCTTTTACTATCTTAGGATTTTAAATGAATTATATAAGGTTCAAGGGATGCTGATGTGTATGTTTTCTTGGAAATCCCAAACTAAACAAAAATCAGCAGATAGAAAATAAAACTTAAAAATACATTTGAAATTGGCTCCTACAGTCAAAGAGAAATATTTACCTTAATGCATATTTATATCAGTAAGTCCATCCATCATAATCAGTAGGTGATTTTTTATATTATCGTATCCAATTATTGACTGTCTTCGATTTTAAAATATATTATCACATTTCAGGGATTGCTTTTGCTTTTTATAAATTAGACATCCACTCAAACAGACAACACAAAAAAAAAAAATTGACTTTTTCCGTCAGTTATAACTTTAACTATTTTACGCCAATTCATAATCCAAAATTAAAATACCAGATATCTAAGGATGATTCTTTCAACGTTATCACCTGGTAGTAATGTGAGGATACAACAAAAAATAAATATTTGCTGTTGAAATTCTTGATTAGTTATTTGGGTGTGTAAATATAAGTCTAATTTATGCATAAGAGAAGAAAAGTTGGGTGGCTAAAATTTTCAGTGACATGAGGAATAGCCAGGTTGGCTAACATGAGTAGGTCATGTCAGTAAAATGTCTGTATGATTGATGACAATCTGCACAGTAAAATGAAAGATTTGAGAGCCAATCAAATAAGTGAAATTGAATGGGACAAAATGAATTAAAATCCTGAATTAGTTATATAGGTTGATGGATGGGTTGGTAAGTAAAGATGGGGGAATCAATGTCAGATATATATGGATGCAAATTAAGGAGAAGTTTGGTTTGTGGCCACTTTGGTTTATGCTGCTTAACTGGCCACTAAAACAATCAGGAATCCTACTCAAGAATTACTTGGCACTGACGCAGATCCAACTCAGTTACTACAGAACAACCTTATCGCCCAGCCACAATGCATTCCCCAATTGGTTAATAACAAGGTCAAAACCCTAAATTATTCCATCTACGTTATTTTGGTTTCTAATTAAAACAGTACATGCATGCCCACCTAAAAAGTGACTAGGGAAGTGGCTAACATGGAATACCAGGTCCAAAACAACAGTGGAACAAATTGAAAGTTCTTGCTTAAAATGTTTGTTACCATGAATCTCTTCTCTCGAAGTTTCAGCATGTTTTATGGTGATGAACTGCCATGGATAATATCTCCCTGACTCGCTGAGTTAACGTGAGTAGGTTGTATAAACTTGGTCCGAATTTGTGCATGGATATGATTTTCAATGTGCTGACTAGGGAGCTACGCGTGTAGGTCTCCCTTCAAAATCTTGGGTCCACAAGTATGATTCCAGTTTAGATTTTAAAGGGACATTGTCAAAGTGAGACAAAACAACATAAAGGGAAACATATTCAGCAAAAGTCAATGAATAGTTCAGCAATATGCTTATATGTTATTTTCACAACAAGTGACCAGTCATCCGGAGACAGATACTCTTAGTTACTACCATTTTCTAAATTTATACTAGAGATAACCAAATCCATCTATTATTCATCTGGTTCATCCATAAGTAAATCTAATTATTTTAAAAAATAGATCAAATTAAATCCATTCATTTAATCTTATAGATTGATGATGATCTTTCATTATTTCCCAAAAGTTAATAATTCTCCTTTCAAAAAAAAAAATAAAAAATCAAAATTAACTTTTTTCTTAAATTTAATTTTCAGAAAGTTTTAAAATATATACTTTCAAATTTGCTTTGCAAAATTCACTTTTGAAATCTTTAAAAATATATAATTTAAGGTTTTGATTGATGCAAACAATGATTCATCTTATGATAGATAATTTTAAAGTTTGGATATCATTGTTATATTTTAGCTTTATTTAGCTTGAGAAAACGGGTCAGCTTTCAATCTATTTCGATTGAAATTGCTATTCGCTCATGTGAAATTGAGATAGGGCGGGCTGACCCGTCATGGATAAATAGGTAAAAAATATTAACCTATTTAGCCAAAATGGCAAATTGTTAACGTTTCAAGTTTGTTTAAATTATTTTCTTTTTTATTTTAAATATATATATATATATATATATATATATATATATATATATATATATTAAAAAACACACATAATCATGAAAATAAGTTTTAAGTCTTTCCTTGATAAATTAATATCTCTAATTGGATAAATAAAAATAATTATTACCTTTATATGTTAAATTAGTTAATTATAATTAATAATTAAAATTTAATTGTAAGTGTTAATGATTTAAATTATAACATTACGCATGTTTGTATCTTTGACATAATATAAGACAAAAGAGTTAACATTTTAAACTATTTTTTTTATTTTAATTTTTAGTTTAAGAAAAAATTGATTGACATGCTAGAGTCAGTGGATTGAAAATGTCAAATCATACCCTAAATTTGTAATGGGCTGGGAGGCCATCAATAAATATATTATGTACTAAGCAAATAACCTTCTTCAAGTCTTTATCGTCAGATAAAAGTATCATTAGACTAGACGTGGTTGTAGATCCTGAATGTCCTATTAAGAATCTCGTCATAGTTCTCCACTTAGCAACTTCTTTAATATCTTGGTAATAAACATCTAGTAATGATTGAAGCAAGTCACTAACTGTGTCCAAAGCAGCTTTAAGGTTCATGTCCTTATTGAGGATGACAAAAGCTCGTTATACCGGGTTAAGATAAAGATGAATGAGCAAGTGGGAAAAGTCACAATGAAGGCATATTTAGATAGAGGCATAAAAATACAGTCTATGTAATTTGCATAATTGAGATTGTGATAGGGAGAATGGAATCCATATAGGGTACTCGTGCCAGCACATAGGGTGAACTTGTGACTTTTCTTTTGGAGAGAGTGCATAGTCCAAAAGTGTATGCCATCGATGCATAAAAGTGTTGTATACATATGATATCTTGAGTAGATCAGTTTTCTAGTTCCTTGTCCAACGTAATCTCCATTTTCCCATGTGTTGGTATGATTGGGGGATCCCTTACTAATATGCAAGGAACTATATCATCTTCATCAACTACTTCCTTCTCTTTCCTTTGTACATTTGAGAAAGGCATTAACACGTGTTGTCAATCAAGCCTATGGAAAAAAAAGTTCTTCTTAGTTATGTTTCAGTGTATTGACCCAAAGCCAAACACAATACTTGAAGTACGTTGTTGGTATAGTTAGAGGAGTTCAGATTGTCTTTCCTTTGTTTTATCAACGCTTGGAGCATCATTTGAAGCTAAAAGATATTAATGTAATCCTTTCATTTTTCATAGGATTTACTTGCTTCTAGATGGACAAGTTTGAGTTCATAAAGAATTTTTATGCATGTGAGTTTAAATTAATGAATCTGGAGCATAAGTAAGTTAACTACAGTTCCCAAAATGCTAATCTTTATCAGGCTAACTATAGTGGAGAAAGGAATGTCATCATCAAAGGTAGTATCCAATTCCCAAACATCAATATTTGTTGGAAAAGTTGTATGAGTTAACAAAGGATGCACCAGAATCAGATTTGACCTTTGAATCACTTGAAGTGTTTGAGGCATATTGAGGTTTGTCCTTGGTGGTTGCATTATGTAGAAACAACTGGCTCCAAAAGGGGGTAGGTTGAATGGAGTCTGAACTCAATTTGCTGCAAACAAAACCACCAAGCAAGATCATGCAAGGCAAGAATATATAAGCATAAATGAAGCAATTTTATACTGGTTCACGTTAATCTCTTGGGCTACGTCCAGTTCCCCTTAAACAAACTATTCAAGAGGTTCCACTATATCATAAACATTTACTCTGAGTACACAAACCTCTCTAGGTTACACCGAGTGCACAAACCTCTTCAGGTTACAATGAGTACACAAACCTATTCAGGTTACAACAAGTACACAAACCTCTCCAGGTTAGACTAGTCCTAATCTCCCCCTGATATTAAGACCACTCAAGATTTAAAGAAACACTCTCAAAAGAGAAAACAATGAAAACTCACAAGGGTTTACTTGACAATGATAAATAATTATTTGTAGTTTTGATTAAACAAATTGAAAAGTAAGTTATTCTCGAAGGGTAAAAACAATTTTTTCTCAAAACAAAGAAAACGTGCAACAAAGCATGACCTTCACACCGTGCCAAAAATTAATAATAATAATAATATATTATTATTATTATTATTATTATAATTGACATAATAATAATTATTATTATTATAATTACTATTATTATTATTTTTATTAATATTATTGTTATTATTATTATTATTATTGGTATTATTATTATTAATAGTATTATTATTGATATTATTATAATCATTTTTATTATTATTATTATTACTACTATTATTGTTATTATTATTATTATTTAATTATTGTTATTATTATTACTATTATTATTGTTATTATTATTGTTATTTGTATTATTATTATTATTATTATTATTACTACTACTATTATTATTATAATTATTATTCTTTTTATTATTATTATTATTATTATTAATATTACTATTATTATTATTATTATTTTTATTTTTGTTATTATTATTACTATTATTATTGTTATTATTATTATTATTATTACTATTATTGTTGTTATTGTTATTGTTAATGGTATTATTTTTGTTATTATTACTATTACTATTATTATTATTATTATTTTTATCTGTGACCGAATTAGTGACCAAAATTAGTGACCGAATCTGTGACCGAATCAGTGACCGTTTTTTCGGTCACTGATTTGGTCACTAGTAGTGACCGATTTTTCGATCACTGATTCGTTCATTGATAGTGACCGATTTTTTCGGTCACTAATTTAAGTTACTATTTAGCAATTTTCTAGTAGTAGAGTTACAACCACAACCTCAAGGAAACAAATGTACTTGCCACTAACATGTGATACTTTGTCAAAATATGAAAAAGATCAGTTTCTGTAGGTGTTTGCAAGGAGTTAAAGTACCACAAGGATACTCTTCAAATATCAAAAGCCTCGTGTTAATGGGAGATTTAAATGAGCTTAAAATCTCATGATTGTCATGTTCTGATGCAAGACCTTCTCTTAATGACTATTTGTGGAATTCTACCAAAAAATGTTAGACAAGTCATCACTCGTCTTTGCCTATTCTTTAATGCTATCTGTAGGAAAGTAATTGATCCTACTAGTTGGATGAATTAGAAAACGAAGCTATCACTATCTTGTGTCAACTAGAGATGTATTTTCCTCTTTTTTTTTGATATTATGGTCCATTTAAATGTTCATCTAGTGAGAAAAATTAGAATATGTGTGCTTGTGTTTTTACAATGGATGTACACAGTTGAACGATGCATGAAGATATTGAAAGGGTATGTGAAGAATCCATATCGTCTACAAGCATCTATTGTTGAGAGATATATTATTGGGGAAGCAATTAAGTTTTGTACAACGTATATGTTTGAAGCAAATGCTATAGGCATACTAAGGTCTTAGTATAAAGGAAGGCATGTAGGCAAAGGCACACAAGGTGTGAGGGTGATTCAAAAAGATCAACATCAGGTACTTTAAGAACACTTGTATATTTTGAACAATACTGATGATGTTCTTCCTTATTTATATGCACACAAAATATTGTTGAAGTAAATGAACTCTCGTACAAATGAGAAATGGTTGTTGACTATGCATAACAAGACGTTTTCGAAATAGTTTAAAGAGAAAATTGGTCAAGAAGATTGTGAAGTTGATGAGTTGAAATGGTTAGCATGAGGACCTAACTTTGATGTTATAACATGGTCTGGATATGATATTAATAAGTTCTCTTTTTATACAAATACTAAGGACGAGAAAAGTACAATGCAAAATAACAGTGTGACCCTTTAGGCAGAGTCAATGCACTCTGCTAATTCAAAAGATAACAATCTTGTGTTGACTACAATAAGTTACTTTGGAGTTATTGCAGAAATATGGGAAGTTGACTATGTCAAATTTAGAGTTTTAGTATTTAAGTGTAAATGGTTTGATAGTAACAGGAGTGCATGTGGTTTTTCCTTGGTTAATCTCGCAAAGAGAGGTTCTAAGGAAGGTCCTTTGATCATGGCTTACCAAGCGAAACAAGTTTTTTATGTGGAAGATGCTTCTAATGAAAGGTGGTCACTTGTCATCAAAGGGAGAAATGAATATGATGGTAATAACCATGATGATTCAAGAGTCCGATATAGTGACAATCCTTCATTCTCAAGACACTTACCTCTAATGAATGAGGAAAATGATGTTGATGAAGTACTTGCTACACGGAATGATCACAATGAAGAAATATGAGAGAACATTGTAACACTTCCACAATAGAAATAAGTAATAATTATTGATTTTTTTTCATTTTAAATTTATTTTAAATTTTATTTAATTTGATCATTCATTTTATTTATTTCAAGCATTTATTTTTGTTATTTTTTAAGTTATATATTAAACATGTTTTGATTTTTTGCAAGTCATGGTCAATTTATCAAAGAATACTAGAGAAGCTACATGCTTGAGAGGTCTTGGCATTAGTGTTTGGGTGGTGCTAGAGTCCTAATTGACATAGACCCTCAAACTGGTAGGGCTTCGGACCCTAATCATGCCCAGTTTGTCAGTTATTTGGGTGTCTTAGCACGTTCAAAGGTCTCTATTTTGGTTCCAAACTGGGATCATGTGATTGAAGTAGAAAAAAAATATGATTTGGTAGGATATTTGTGTAAGTAATTCATTTTAAGGTTATTTACATAATGGATTTTTATGTTCTATGTTTAATGACTTATTTGTTTTATTTTGCATACAAACTTTGAGTTTGCGACTTTCAACTACATTAAGAAGAAAATTATGTCATCCACTGCCACAAAATGGAGATAATTCAAGACAAATTTGACTAGTTTCTACATCTATGGAAAATACAAGGGGAGATCCCTATGTGAAAAATATGGTATTGATAAAGAGACTTGGACACAATTTGTTCAAACTCGAGAGGATCCATCTTGGCAGGTTTATTATTTTCATCACAACTCAATTAAATCATATGATGTGACAACTCAATAATACAATTATATTTTTTATTTTGTAGGACAAGAGGAGGAAAGCACAAGACATTCAATATAGGAATGTCACCCCCCATTGACTGTCTCAAGAGGGAGGGCATGATTTATTAAAAGTCTCAGGAGGGAAGGTATGATTTATTAAAAGTCTCAGGAGGGAAGGTATGCTTTATTAAAACAAAAGGTGATGGAAGAAAAGATTAAAAGAATCATCATCTTCTGATAAAGTTATTTGTCCTCCATCCCTTCCTAGTTGACATAAAAAATAGAAGTTGACTAGGACTAAACCGGGAGTGCAGATGACATCTGCAAAGTCCCAAGAGATTGTCTAATGAATTGTAAATGAATAATAAATTCATTGTATATAATGTCTTGTTTTTAGTAATTAGGATTAGCATATTGTATTATTTTTTATAGGATTTCCTAGTGGAGCAAAGCTCATAAGGAAGTTTTGTGTATGTAGGAAGACATGATATATTAACGATAGTTATTGGCACCGAAGAGCACCTTGGTCGTTTCTAGATTGCTTGGTTTGGTGTGGGAGTGAGACAATATTTTGGAGCAGCTTCCCGTTCCAGCTCATCTATGAGTCCAAGTTGATGGAGGAGCTAGCTGCTCAACTCACATAGAGATTCACACCTCAACTATCTGAACAGATAAGAGCACAAGTCACAGATGAAATAAGAGTTGAATTAAGACAATAATTTGACCAGAAGCTTGAATCCATGGACATCTCATGACATCACACTCCTCTACAGTAAGATGTAATACCTACACATGGAAGAGTTAGAACAAAGGAGAGTTGTGCTGCTAAGGACGAGAAGGAGGACACAAACACTGATATTTTCTATCGGTCTAAGCTATTTGTTGGAGATCCTCCTCGTCTGGTGGCAATTGGGAGAGTGTATCCTACAATTTCGACGATCCACACAGTGTCACTCTAAAATAATTTTGCTAGAGTGGTCATTGAAGAAGTTAGACATGCAAATGTCGAGGTGTTAGTGCCCACACCAGAGGTTAGATTTGTGAGGGAGGCACTTGGTATATTTATCATGTGGCCTACACATCTACTTAAGGCCATTTCAAAAAGGCATCAAGCATATTGTCATAATTTCTCTTCATGTTATTTAAATTGATACATTTTTTTTATCTTGCTTACAAAATCGTGGGAGGAAGGAGAAATCACCAATTGTTGGTGATTTTAAGTCCTGAGTTCCAACCACTCCAGGCAAATGTGAATCCAATTTAGGAGTTGCTTAGGATTTCTCACGATTTATTGAAGTTAGTTTGTGTCATTCCTTGAGATGAAACAATCTTTTGTGTGGAAATGGTGTTATATCATTATACATAGTCATGCAAGACGTCTTTGAAATCATCCAAGGAAATCAGTTGCTCAACATTGTAGTCACTCATTTATGGATGATGTAAGTATACTTTTAATGTAGAAATTTTTACATTTTATTTGATGAAATATGTTTCATGAAGCATTTTTACTGATATTGATATTAACAGTGTAGGTACATAAATTAGTTAATTTATAGCATAGGGAATCCTGATATTTATGGATTCCCTGAGCCACAAAGCATACAAAAGTCTGGAAATAAAAGAAACGGAGTGTTAGACTTATATACAAAGATGGATTCAAGAATCGAGAAAGAGGATTTATTTGGCTCTTATTATTCATGCGTAAGTTATACATATCTACATTTATATTTTAAGTAATTCAGAGAACATGAGTAATGAATTGGTTATTTTAGGTCCCATTTGCAACTGATGTTTATCTGTTATGCAGACAACACTGTGGTCTGGTTTTGTTTATTCATTGCAAGGTAAGTTCAGATATGAAGACAATAGTTCATTGGTATGATTTAATTAACAAATAATACATTATTGTTGTTTGTATAATATAATGTAAGTTACCAATCATCCTTATTTTTAGTGCAATTAATGTATGTAATGTACTTAGCGGGAGATCTACATCCACGTCACATAACCTACATTGGATATTTCCTAAGGTATTTAGTTCTTAATTGAACCTATTAAGTTTTTTTCACTTGTTTAATGATTTAAAATTGATGGAATTGTAGTGCAACAAACAACAAGGAAATCGGGAATGTGGATACTATCTGATGTATTGGATGATGACCATATTCTGTGCTTGTATCACTGACTCTTGGGATCAGGTATGAAAATGTTCAAATTATATACACTGATCTTAAAGTTTCATATGATGATGACTAATAACATTATTTTCCTATTTCAACTTTTTTTTAGATACTGAGTCATTGGGCAGTCAAACAATAGAAGAAATTTGCATGGAATGGGAAAGATACTTTATTACAATTAAAAATAATAACTCAGTGTATAGTGTTAGATGTACATATATTAAATTGTTATTTTTCACATTATAAATAATATTGATGTTAGAAATCATAACTGATACATAGATTATTAATACATAGGGTTAGATATACATATATAGATTGTTAGTTTTGACATTGTAAATAATATTGATGTTAACTTAATTATATTTACATAGGTTATAGTTTTGGTTAAAATACTATGTTTTGTAGTTGTTGTTGAATGTGAATGTAAATTGAGTTCTGAATGAAAATCTGGTTCTGAGAAAACTTTTGCAGCTGTAAGGAAAGTAACACTAAATGAAGTTGATCTTTTTTAAAAAAACAACACATTTTACATCGATTATGACCCTAACCGATGTAAAAAGTGCATGGTACATCGGTTAAGGTCACAATCAATGTAGTATGTATCCCAAAATTTCTCCAGCGCAAGAGATACTATATTGGTTGTTGGAAGAACCGATGTAGTACCTCCATTTACATTGGTTGTGTAGCTAACCAATGTAATAGGTCCCATGTGAGTAAAAAATAGAATGGGATACTACATCGGTCGGGAGCCACAACCGATGTAGTATCTCCTCCTACATACAAATCAAATGAGATACTACATCTATTGTGGCTCTCAACCGATGTAGTATCTCTTCGTCAATGCTTCCAGAAAACACTTTGAATAGATACTTTACATCGGTGATTCATCAACGGATATAATTTACCAATATATTACATCGGTTTTAAAGTCGATGTAGAATGTCTTTCAAAAAGTGTTTTTGCTAGTAATAATAATTCTCATTTTATGATTATTTCAATGACAATTTCCGACCAACCTATCTTCTTCCCGTGTTAAAATCAAACCAAGAGGCACAATTCCGCGAAAATAAAGCACGCAATGGGACATGCACTATGCAACTGCAACTTTAAATTGTGTGGTGAATAAGATACACCGGCTCAGTAGCTGACACGACAAAGTAAATTCCGTTATTTTTTTTTGGCTTTTCCTACCTACTGAAATGAACGCAAAAATCCGAGAATAACTTGTTGAAATCGTTCAACCGAAGTTGTAATAATAGGTCATGAGTTGTAGTTACTAAAAAGTGACACGTTCTTTTCCATTTCCCATTTCCAAATCCACCTTCTCTGTGCTCTCCTTTTGCTTGTTCGGCTCTTCAGTGGATCTCCTCTTCCGGTATTTGCAGTGCAGAACCAGCTGGAGTATACCTAAAGGAGTACCAATCACACTTGGTCCCTGTCACAAAAGGTGGAGCATTAACACATCACTTTCTAATACATAGTTTCCTAAGATTTTTGAAAAATTTTTAGTACTATACTATTTATATCAATTATGGTATAATACAAACCGCAACGAAAATGTCCCGAATGAGGAATCCAAAAGTCAGCCACAGTAAACTGGCCAAGAATGAGCAGAGAGATAAAGGTAGTGGCATGAATTCCACACTCTTCGTTTGTATCACTTTCTTCTGCAATATGGTCAAACTCAAGTTTTGTAAACAAGGCTAATCACAAAAATTAAATCACCATGGGAGCAACAAGTGAAGACGTTTCTCTGTTTCTAGGTTAAAATACTTTTAATATCTGTTTCATTTTATTTTATGATAGGTTTGTATATGCAATCATCTTCAAATTGTGTTTATTAAGTTTTTATTAAATAATTTAAATTTTTTAATTAAATATTTTATTATTAAATGTTGAGTGCTTATATGAGAACAAAAAAGTACGTGTCAAATTATTATTTTTCTTTATTTTATTTTCACAAAAAAGTGTTATAACAAATTGGTTTATCTATCAATTATTATAGTGTTGATTTTAGCTTTCTTAAAAATTGCTGTAGCACCAAGTTAATTAATATATAGTGATAACTAATTATTAATTAAATTTTAATATTATTCACATGTGCTTTTGTTTTTTTATAAATTATTGAATTTTATTTTTGTTTCAAACAACCTTTTTAATCCTTTTTCTAAAAGTTCTTTTAGCTTTTTTTTTTTTTTTTTTTTTTTTTAATTTTTTACTTTTTTTTTTTTTTTTTTTTTTTTTTTTATCTCAGTTCTCACTTCTTTTCTCAAAATTGGATATTAGCGAGTAGTAGATGACTAGTTCAGATCATTTTCATCCGAAGATTCAATTTAGAACAATTTTTTTTATTCTAAATATCTCTTAACTCCTTTTTTTTATAGAATCTGAGTCCAATATGTGTTAGGCTAATTGAGAAAAGTAATCATTTTACCTAATTTAGTTCTTAACTAAATTTTTGGAATTGGTTATGTTGTTTTAAGTCTTTTGTACAACTTCCAAAGAAGAGAGACTCTTTCAAACTACCTTGAATTATTGATTTGAGTTGATTGCTACTGATATTGAATTGATAGTTTGTGTATTGAAATTGAATTAGATGGATGGATATGATTACATGAGTTTTTAAGTAAAGCTCAAAGTGTCAAAATGTGCATTATTAGCTATTTTAAGTAATGTTTTTTACTAAGTAGAAACCTGTGTTTTGAACTTGTCAAAATGATTCAGTTGGTCCAAATTAGTTTTGGTGGACTTTTGGATCTTCTTACATTGGAAATCTCACTTGAATTCGAGCAGCTGAATGATGCACAAACAAGTACTTCAATTTAAGTATTGATGAGAGAAAAATTAACAGTGAAAAAGTATTTATAATTTGATTTTATAAATTTATGCTTTTTATTTAACTTATGAAAAAAGTTGTTTTTAAAGAAATTATTTTCTAACTTATACTTGGTGACCTAACTTATTTGAATTTTTTTAGAAAGAATATATTTATTTGTACTAGTATGTCAAATACTTTTATTTAAATTATATTTTAAGATCAAAATTTATTTGAATTTTATTTTAAAATAATTTTAATTTTAGAAAGTTATTCGCGAGTATCCAAAATCTGCGAATATTTTTTATGTAAGTGTCGAAAGGATTATAGGATAATTTTAGATAGGGTGATAGTGGATTCTACCTACGTGCCTTCGTGGACCCATTCTAATCCCTCAAAAACAAGTAATCAAAGAAAATATGAAGGGTGAATGAATGAGATTTTAGATGAAGAAAACGTGACCGGAGAAACTAAAGGCTCCGGTTTCAATTGCACAACCTCGGATACTCTCCAACTTTAAGCATCTAAACCATTAATTGTGTTATTACTCAACACAATTGGAGAGAATGTAGAGAATTTGGTGGATGAAGACAAGTGTTAGAGACTCAGCAGTAAAGGAAAGAATGACAAGGACCTAAGTAAAAAGAGGAAGAATCAAAATGGGTTGGAGGTAAAAGACACCTAACAGGCAATAAAAAGTTGGGACACCAATAAGAGTGAGAGAAAGAAAATACCCAACTAGTAAATGTGATGACTAATTTATTTAAGATATTGGAGGTGGGAAAAATGGGGAGTAGTACCTGTGTATCCTTATCTCCTGTCTCTTGGAATTCTCTCTCTTTCTCTCTTGTCTCTTGAACTTCTCTCTCTATCTCTTTTGTTGTCTCTTGAAATTCTAGATGTTCTATAGCTTATGATTATTCTTGTTCTGTAGCTTATGATTCTTCCTGGATTGTGTTGTCTCTTGGAATTCTAGAATGTTCTGTAGCTTATGATTATTCCTGGATTGTAGCTATTGCTCTTGAGAATAATTTTCGTTTTCTACTGTGATATATTTCCTCTAATATTACATTAGTGCTTGCATGTTCATTTAGGTACATTACATTGGTGCTTCCATTCCCACCTTGACATAAAACAACCGTCTTAAGGAACTCCAAAATGGTATAAAGAAAATGCTGGAAGTAGTTGAATAGATCCGTGTGGATGGCGAGAAAAGAGAATAAAATACGGCAAAATGACTTGCGGGACTAGATCTCGCGATTGCGGATTTGTACGAAAAAAAAATCATGATGGTTCAAGCTCAGACAAAGGAGCGGTGTCCAACCAACCATATCAGGCCAGAAGCGTCAACCTAGACTTTCCTCGCTTCGATGGTAATGAGGTCTTACAATGGATTTTTAAAGAAGAAAAGTTCTTTTATTACTAGCACGCACCAGAGGATCAATGACTAAGCATTGCTGCTATTCAGATGGACAAAGATTTTGTTCCATGGTTTAAAATGATGCTTGAAACCAAACCGTTTCAATCCTGGATGCTTTTTACTAAAGCTTTGGAAGCAGAGTTTGGTCCCTCATTATACGAATGTCCACGTTCTACTCTGTTCAAGTTATTGCAAACAACATCGGTGAGTGAAGTCTACCATTCATTCACAACTTTATCAAATAGGATTACAAGTGGATTACAGGTTTTTCGACTGATGCACTGTTGGATTGTTTTTTGAGTGGGTTAAAATCGAAAATATGCAGAGACGTGATTGCTCAAGGT
>Ga0099824_1004729_pt1 | contig 19512 bp, 13 predicted proteins | sample SiratrowhiteBW_FD_76837 | JGI IMG/M metagenome (GOLD analysis project Ga0099824, IMG submission 76837) | Root nodule microbial communities of legume samples collected from California, USA - Siratro white BW | ecosystem: Host-associated > Plants > Roots > Nodule | place: USA: California... | reverse complement strand
TTTTAAAAATTTACAAGTTTGTTTAAATATTTTACAACTATTTCTGTTATTGTTTTTTATTTTAAATTATAATTTGAATAAATTTTTATGTATTCAAAATGTCTAAAAGAAGTACTTTTGTCAAGTAAATAATTTTTAATAAGAGGCAAGCGTGATATACATTTAATTAATAACATTTTATGAAATTACCTTTAACCTCAAGAGAAATGATATAATCTTTTTATAAATTAAAAAACACTCATCAATAACATTCTAACAAATTAATTATATTTAATTGTAAATTAATTTTAACTCCTCACAGATTTTTGTAATTACATATTTTTTTAACAATTTAAAAATAAAAATTTATCACTCACACCTAATAAATTAATCGTATTTCATTTTAAATTATTTTTAATCATAGGATAAATTTATAATTTTTCAATTTTATCTCTTCAAAAAGTTAAAATATTAATCACACATATCATGTCACTCATAATTTTTTATCAATTTTTCCTTCATTTGACTTGTGGAAAGAATACAACCTAATCAATTAAATAAGAGTTTTCACATCGATCTCCTCAACGATATACTACCAACTATATAAAAAGGTGTATTTCAATTTACATGAGTTCAAAAAATGATGTAAAATATTCAAATATTACATATGATTTAAATACTATAGATATTAAAAGAGCATTTCAAATAGTAAATCAAAACAAAAGTATGCACCCGTTTTAGTTAAGTTTGTTAATAAGGCACTTATTACATATATTGTAACTTATTATTAAGAAATTTATTTATTTTATATTTTTATTTACTTATTATTTTGACTAATTTAATAATTATATTTATTTCATATTTTTATTAAATAATATTTTTAATAATATAATATTTGAAAATATTTAAGATTTTGACTAATTTAACAATGTATTTATTAAATAATTTAGCAATGCTATTTATTCCACATTTCTATATAAGTAAGATTTTGAATAATTTAATACTTTTATCTATCTAAAATTTTAAATAATTTAGGAATTTTATTTATTTTAGATTTTTATTTATTTAGAATTTTGACTAAGTTAATAATCTTATTTATTTCAAAATTTTATTTAAGTAATATTTTGAGTAATTTAATATTTTTATTTATAATATTTTAATAAATGAGGAATGTTTTGTTTTGTCAATTTTTTTATTTAAGATTTTGACTAATTTAATAATGCTATTTGTTTAGAATTTTCATGTATTAAGGATTTTGAAAATTTTAGGAATATTATTTATTTCATATTTCTATATAAGATTGGAATAATTTAAAATTGTTATTTATTTAGATGTTTCATAATTAAAAAATATTATTTATTTCAGGTTTTTATTTATTTAAGATTTTGAAATAATTTAGAAATATTATTTATTTCAGATTTTTATTTAAGTAAGAATTGAAATAGTAAGAATTGAAATGTAATTTATTTTAAATTTTTATATTCTATTTATGTTGAATAAGTTATATTTTTTATTTATTTTTAATTTTGAATAATTAAAAATGTTATATATTTCATATTTCTACTTATGTAAGATTTTGAATAATTTAAAATTTTTATCTATGTAGAATTTTAATTAATTTAAGAATACTATTATAAAATTTTACGAAATTTATAAATTTGTTTAAATATTTTACAATTTCTTTTGTTATTTTTTAAATTATAATTTGAATAAATTGGTATATATTCAAACTAAGAAGAAGTAATTTTCAAGTAAATTATTTTTAATAAGATGCAAGTGTTATATACATCTAATTAGTAAAATTTTATGAAATTAATTTTAGTCATATGAGGAACGATGTAATCTTTTCATAAATTAAAACAATTAATCATATTTAATTGTAAATTAATTTTATTTCCTTCACAAATTTTGTGATTGCACATTTTTAACAATTTAAAAATAAATATTGATCACTCACCCAACTAATTAATTATATTTCATTTTAAATTATTTTTAATTATAAGGATAAATTTATAATCTTACAATTTTATCTCTTGAAAAAAATTAAAATATCAATCACACCCAACAATTTTATTACCCAAAAATATTTACAATTTTTTTCTTCACTTTAATGGTAGAAAGAATGCATTCTAATCAATTATACAATAGCTTTCACATCGATCCCTCCTCGATGTAGTGCCAACAATGTAGAAAAGTGCATTACATTTTACATCAGTTTCAAAATTGATGTAAAATATACAAATATTACATATGATTTAAATATTAACCAATTTAAAAGAGCATGACAAATAATAAAACAAAAACCAAAAATATGTATCACTATTAATTAAGTTTATTAGTAAGAGACTTATTATATTAGTTGTAGCTTATTATTATTATTATTATTTTAATAATATTATTATTATTAATCATAGAAATCATTATCACAATAACAATAATAACAATATGTATGTAAAAGAGATGAAAAAACTTTATGATATAACAATATGTTTGTATAGTTTATAGTAATTGATGAGAAGAAGTAAATTAATTCACTGGAGTGAACATTTATTATTAAATCTCCACAAATGTTGAGGAGAGGTGAGAAAGTTACACAGGTAAAGTGTTATTATTTTGTTGCACAAGCAATCTTTTTGCAACAGCATGTTTATTCCACGAAAAGCAGTTTCGGCTTGGATCACTAGTCTTACATGGTCCGGTGGCAACTATGTCCCAAGAACACTTAAACTTATTACAATATTGATCTCGATGTTGTACATATATGTCAAAATAATGAAATCCTTCCAACCATGTAAAATCACAAAAATACAAAGTGGACGGAAACACAAAGTTAGGAGTAAAGCTAAAACTATATGTTTGGCCAACTCCAATTTGGTGCACTCCAAGATCATTATTTTTGTCTTTACAATGAACTGCCAAATATCTATTGGTCAAACGATTTGTAATTTCTACTGTTACTTTGGTGGGAACAACAACAATACGAGAACCACTCACACCGGACTTTAAATGCCTACCACCAAAGAACATTGTTAAAAACAAACAAACTAATATTGTAGTATTGAAGATTGAAACCATCATTGCTATCAATTATTCAAACTAATAATATAAAGTTTGAGTATTTTATGCAAACTTATGTAAAGACACCTATATATACTACTAACATATATATTATGAGTTTTTAAATTTTATATATTATATTTATTTTTTATTTTAATTTATTTAAGATTATGAATAATTTAAGAATATTATTTATTTTTATTTTTATTAAGTAAAATTTTAAATAATTTAAAACTTTCATTAATTTAAAATTTGAATCATTTTAGAATGTTTTTTATTTCAAATTTTTATTTACTTAGGATTTTACCTAATTTAACAAATTTATTTATTTCAAAATTTGGTTTAAGTAACTTTCTGAATAATTTAATATTTTTATTTAAAATATTTAAATAATTTAGAAACGTACTTTAGTTCAAATTTTTATTTATTTAAAATTTTGATTAATTTAATAATATTAAGGATTTTAAATTTTTATTTGTTTAAGTTTTTGAAAAATTTTAGAAATATTATTTATTTCATAATCCCATATAAATAAAATTTGAATAACATAAAATTTTAGTTTATTTAAATTATAAATAAAGATAGAAATGTTATTTATTTTAAATTTTTTATTTACTTAGAATTTTGACTAATTTAACAATTTTATTTATTTCAAAATTTTATTTAAGTAACGTTTTAAATAAATTAGTAATTTTAATTAAAATATTTAAATAATTTAGAAACCTTCTTTTTTTCAATTTTTAATTTATTTAACATTTTGACTAACTTAATCATTTTATTTATTTATAATTTTAATTAAGTGACGTTTTGAATAATAATTTAGAACGGTTCTTTATTTTAAATTTTCATTTACTTAAAATTTTTATTAATTTAACAATCTTATTTATTTTAAAATTTTATTTAAATATGTTCAGATTAATTTAATATTTTTTATTTAAAATAAATAAATAATTTAGAAACATTATTTATTTTACATTTTTATTTATACAGGATTCTGACTAATTTAACAAATTTATTAATTTCAAAATTTTATTTAAATAACATTATTAATAATTTAATGTTTTTAGTTAAAATATTTAAATAATTTAGAAACATTCTTTATTGTAAATTTTTATTTATTTAAAATTTTCACTAATTTAATAATCTTATTTATTTCAAAATTTTATTTAAGTAACATTGTAAATAATTTAATGTTTTTTATTTAAAATATTTAAATAATTTAAAAACATTCTTTATTGCAAATTTTTACTTATTTAGGTTTTTAACTAATTTAAAAATCTTATTTATTTCAAAATTTTATTTAAGTAAAGTTTTGAATAAATTAATATTTTAATTTAAAATATTTAAATAATTTAAAAACAATCTTTATTTTAATTTTTTATTTACTTGAAATTTTAACTAATTTAATATTTTTTTAAAAATTTTATTTAAGTAAATTTTTGAATAATTTAATATTTCAAAGTTTTATTTATTTAAAATTCTGACTAATTTAATACTGTTATTAATTTCAAAGTTTTATTTATTTAATATTTTGAAAAAATTTAAATTTTAAAAATATTATTTATTTCTTATTCCCATATAGTAAGATTTGAATAATTTAATATTTTTATTTATTTAAAATTTTGAATAATTTATTTATTTTTTAGGTTTTTATTTGTTTAAGATTTTGAATAATTTAAAAATATTATTTCATATTTCTTTTAAGTAAGAATTTAAATAGTTTAAGATTTCTATTTATTAAGAATTTTGAATATATTATAAATGTCATTTACTTTAGATTTTTATTTTCTTTTTGGTTTGAATAGTTATATTTTTATTTGTTTTGAATTTTCAATAATTAAGAAATTTATTTATTTCATATTTCTAAAATTTTGAATAATTGAAAATTTTTATCTATATAGAATTTTAAATAATTTAAGAATATTATTATAAGTTTTTATGAAATTTACAAGTTTGTTTATATCTTTTATAAATATTTTTTATTATTGATTTTTTTAAGTCATAATTTGAATAAATTTGTATGTATAAAAAATGTCTTTAAATTCTATTTGTTTTACTGATGTACTTATCGTGATATATATCCAATTAAGCATATGGAATTAATTTTAATCATGAGAGGAAAGATCTATTCTTTTCATAAATTAGAAAACACTAACAAATGATATCGGACAAATTAATCATATTTAATTATAAATAAACTGTAACTCTTTCACATATTTTATAATTACATATTTTTAACAATTTAAAAATAAAAATTTATTACTCACATCCAATAAATTAATTATATTTTAATTTAAATTATTTTTAATCAACAAAGCATGTCCAACGGGGCATGCTTATCTTTTACCAAGTATTAACAGACTAGTGGACAACACAGCGGGGCATTAGATTCTCAGTTTCTTAGACGCCTATTCAGACTGCAACCAGATCATGATACACTCGAGAGACAAAGATAAGACCGTCTACATGACAGATGACGCGAACAACTATTACGAGGTCATGCCATTTGGGATGAAAAGTGCAGAGCCACTCAACGACTCATTGGTAAAGTCTTTCATGGGCTAATCGGCAAAAAATGTTGAAGCTTATGTTGACGACATTGTCGTCAAGTCAAATTCATGTGAGCAACACAAGGACGACCTCCTTGAAGTCCTTCAAGCCTTGTGGAAGTACAACATGAGGTTCAATCCTAACAAGTGTGTGTTCGCTATTGAAAGCAAAAAGTTCTTGGAATTTATACTCATACACAGGGGGATAGAAGCAAACCCCGATAAGTGTCAAGCCATTGTGGAGATGAGGAGTCTAAAGAATGTCAAAGAAATATAGAAGTTGGTTGGCAAGTTAACTGCCATGTCCAAGTTCATCCCAAAGTTGGTAGAGAAGACTCACCCGATCATACGACTGCCTAAGAAGAGAAACAAGTTTGATTAGAGCCGAGAGTGGGAGGAACTACTTGCACAACTTAAGCAATTTATGGCAGTACTACCTATGATACAAAATCCAATACACGACCAAACCATAATGGTGTACCTCTCAATTCTAGAAGAAAACATCAGCTCAGTGCTCGTCCAAGAGGCTGATAAGGAGCAGAAACCTGAGTATTTCATGAGTAGGACACTCCAGAACGCAGAGAAGAGGTACCAAACAATTGAGAAAGTCACACTCACATTAGTGCACACAGCTAGGAGAATGAGGGCTTATTTTCAAAACCACCCAATTATGTTTAAGACAAATTACCTTATTAGGAAGGTATTGACCATGCTAGATCTTACAGGACAAATAATAGGGTGGTCAGTTGAGCTATCCGAGTTTGGAATAACTTACGAACCAAGGGGTTAGCTGATTTCTCGGTGGAGTTAAGTCTTGAACCGACAAGTGTTAACTCTCAATGGATCATATGCATAGATGGGTCATCAAATTCGAAAAGAAGCAGTGTCAGAGTCATTCTGGAAGGACCAATAAGACTAACCATTGAACAATCCTTAAGGTTTGATTTCAAGTCCACAAATAATTAGGCTTAGTATGAAGTCATAATAGCTGGTCTGAACCTTGCTATAGAGATGGGAGCAGAAGAGGTCCAATGTCGAAGCGATTCGAAGCTAACAGTTGGCCACTTAACTGGAGAGTTTCAGGTCAACAACGACATAATTATACAATACTGTCATAAAGTTGTCAACCTATTGTCAGCCTTCAAAACAACTAAGGTAGATCACATCAGAAGAGAACAAAATGCAAGAGCCGATTTGCTCTCAAAACTGGCAAGTACCAAGAACAAGAACCACTACAACTCAATGATACAAATGATGATTCCAGCACCAAGCATAAACCCTTGGAAAAGAAGTCATGGTCGTATAGATAGACAAAGAATCTTGGATGACTCTAATAATTGGTTTTTAAAAAATGGAACATGTGAAGAGGTCGAGAAGGAAACTATGAAATACAAATGCACGAGATACACCCTGATTGGGGTAGAATTGTATAGAAGAAGCTTCTCAAGACCGTTGTTGAAATGTATTGACAAGACTCAAGTTGAGTAGATACTCACTGAACTGCATAACGGGATTTGTGGTCTTCATTTCGGAGGTCACAGTATGACAACAAGAGCTTTGAAAGTTGGATACTATTGGCCAAGCATGGAAAAAGACTCTACAACGTATGTCGAAGGATGCCAGAAATGCTAAGAATTTGACAATGTTTTGAGAACCAAACTAGAGGCACTGTATCACATGAGTGCCTCATAGCCATTTGCTTAGTGGGAAATAGATATCATCGACCCATTCAATCCCGAGAAGGGACAATATAAGTATCTCTTGGTCGTAGTGGATTACTTTACTAAATGGATAGAGGTTGAGCCCTTGGCCTCTATCACAACTAACATAGTTCAAGCATTTGTGTAGAAAAGCATAGTTTGCAGATTCAATTTGCCAAACACCATCATCTCGGATAATGGAAGGTAATTTATTGACCAAGGACATCAAGATTTCTACAAAGGGCTTGGCATTCCCTCCATTACTAGTTTTGTGGAACATCCGCAAACTAATGGACAAGCTGAGGCCGCAAACAAGGTTATTTTGCACGAATTAAAGAGAAGGTTGGGTGCAACCAAATGAAGATGGACCGAGGAACTCTTGGAAGTGTTGTGGGCATATAAGTGCACGCCGCAGTCGTCAACCAAAAAGATTCTATTCAGCCTAACTTATGGCACAAATGCTATGTTGCCAGTGAACTGGATGAACTAAGCGTGCGCCAAGAATTGTTCAATCAATAACTTAACCATGAAAGTCTAACAACCAACCTAGACTTGATTTGTGAGCTAAGAGATAAAGCCCGAGTCTGGGAAGAAGCAAGCACAAGAAGAGTAGAAAGGAACTACAACTCGAAGGTGGTGCCAAAAAACTTTCATGTTGGAGATTTAGTATTGAGGATGAGAAGTGAAGCAAGGCAAGGGGAGGATAAGTTCAACACCGATTGCAAAGGACCTTTTAGAGTTCGAAAAGTAGCAGAGAATGAAGCATATCGTCTGGAACACTTATCAGGGAAGGCAATACCAAAGACATGGAATGCATCTCACCTTAAATTTTATTTCAGTTAAATTGTATTTCAAACTGTTTATTTTGAGCACTATTTCCTAACTCAATCCTTTTTTCCTAAGGAGGATTTTGACTGGGAAGGTTTTAATGAGGCTCTAATGAAATGATGTCATTCAGCTACCAATTTCTTTCTCTTTATTTTATTTAGAAGTTAAAAAGCAAAAACAAACAATGCAAGCTACTTGTCATCGACACTTAAATCAAACTCAATCTAAATTGATTGGTAGAGAGGCTGAGAACCACCTCGGCCCTTACTTCGCAAACCCAATCTAAAACAATTGGTATAGAGGTCGAGAACCACCTCAGCCCTCACTTCACAAACCCAATCAAAAATAATTGGTACAAAGGCTAAGAAACATCTCAATCCTCACCTTGTAAACCCAATTTAAAAATTTTGGTACACAAGTCGAGAACTATCTTGACCCTCACTATGTAAACCCAATCTACAACTATTAGTACATAGGTTGAGAGCAATATCAGTCCTCACTTCGCAAACCCAATCTAAAATATTGGTACTAGTAAACTAACATTTATGGTTGTAAAGTTGTGCGATGCTAATCTAAAATCATTTATTAATTAGCGTCACTTTTACTTATCAACATTGATTTTTAGTTTTTATAAATATACTGTATTGAAAAGAAGTGAAGATGCAAATGCTTCCTACACCAAACCATTGTTTACCTTCACCACACTATTTTTCAAAATTTTAAAAATGGCCTTAGACATTTATATTTTAATATAGTGTGAAATCATGGAGAAGGGTGTTTGTGGTGACTAAAGATGTTTAGTGGAAAGTGGTCACTATTCTTGGTAGTGGTGTTCAAAACGAAGAATCAAGATGAGGGAGTGAGAGGTAAGTTCGAGTGTTTTTCTCCTAGTGATTTACGTAGAAATAATGAATTAGAGAAAGTTTATTCCAGAATTGAAAAATGTCTTAAAAATAATGATTCTGGAAGAAGAATGGTGTATTACTGTGTTATGAAAATCAAATTCTAAAATAAAGAAATGATTTCAAGTTGTGTTTTGAAAATCAAATTTTAAAATAGAAATGACTTCCAAAATTATGTTAGGGAAATCACATTTTGCAATTAAAAAAAATATTGACTTCTAGGAAACTCTTTCGAGAATACAATTTTATTCTTATGGAATAGCCTTTCCGAAAGTTAAAATCTGACAATATAAGCACTAAGGATATTTTTGTTATTTTATATCTGTTATGTGGTGCGGGTCAGAAAATCGTTAGGTGTAAGAAGCATTTGCCAAGAATATATCCGGTGTGGTTATCAGACATACCTAAATAATTGTTTTAATATAATTTGTATATAAGAAAGATTTTATTTGTGATTTTATGATGACAAAAATACTACGTAAGAAGAAAAACATTATAAAAGTCGATCATGTTAATGACAAAAGAAGTATCAGTACTAATGGCACCTTCCAACAAGTTACCATCTAGGAACATGCTGTGAAGAGAGATGGAGAACTAGAAAATCCAATGAAATCTAGTGGATGATTTAAAGGGTGTTAAGATAGAGAATATTTAACGGAAGCATATGACACAATACTTTTATTAGTACATATTTTTTTGAAAATCTTAGGTAAAGCATTAAAAAGAATTTACACTGAAGGAATACTACCTCATCTTTCAACAAAAAAATATATTGATGTTACAGTGCTATCGTTAAAAAAAAGGCCATGCTGACATGAAAGTTAACACACAAATTGACAACTATTTTGAACAAGGAATGAAGCCATTTTTGTATATTCGAGAGATGGAAAGAAAAATGACTATGGTCCTCCAAGCACAGCATTCTCAATATCTTCTCGGCTTAAAGCATAACTAAACCTCCTCTCTACATCTTTTTCAAGATTCCCCGGTCCACTCTTCAAATACCTGCACCATTTAAAACTCACTTTTAGTTAAACTTCACTATGAACCAATACAATGGGACTACTCAATGCATAATTACCAGATATTTCACAGTCAACTTGTTATTAGAAGACCAACAATTTACTTTGTCATCAAACTTCCTGATCTATCGATAGTATCAACTATGTAAAGGATAAAGCATCAATGAGAGGAAGTTCAACCTAGCACCTGCCCCTCTCTGTCCCCAACACACAAATCAGATTTCAACAACAATCCAGTCACAAAAATGCAGACAAAAAAGTCTACTTTTAATATTATCTAGACATTTATCTTCAATGTCATCACTAAAATCAGCAGAATCTCCAAGAAGAATTTTTTTTATCAACATTTTCTCATACAAATTCAATAGACATTTAAGTAATATTATCATTCTTCTTCTTCTTCTTCTTTTCAAAATAGTGACACTTCTCAGATCCAACTATGTATGACTTCAACGTTTCTCAACGGAAACAAGAGGCACTCATGTTTTCAGTTTGCGAGCTTTCTGATTGACACACCCTCCCAACCCTTTTACAAAAATACAACCCTTGATGCGAGGAAGGGAATGTTTCTGCATACAAAACTGAGATAATTACATCGGATCAGACTACAAGAAACATAAAAGAGGAAAGGAGCAACCACCACACCGTTCTACTTTCATACCATACTCGCTCCTCTCTCTTCCTCAAAATGCACACTATCATTCTCCTTCCTTTCAATCAAAGAGAAACCTCTCATCTTTAGCCATGTTAGACATTCTATGGTCAATCTTTAAAAATCGTGAGGAACACATGAATGTGTGCTATGTCCATTTTACAAAAGAACCTGACTCTTAAACAGCGTAGTATGAATTCTTTTACATGCATTGAGAATAGCATTTGGGATTTTTTACTTTCTTTCTGTTCAACATAATTTAGCTTGCCAATCGTTTTCACTACTTTGGCCGTTTTCACTACTAGAACAGCAAATTCACTTTATCTTTATACTGAGAACAAAATGCAGCTTTGGAATACCAGCAACACTAAATGTGAAAATTGAACTAGCATGCCAAAATTAAAAAAAAAATTAAAAATAAAGCAGGCACCATTAGTAATGATAATAATAAAAGTAATTGATAAAATTTGAAGCAGTTGTGCATTTTGCAGAGTGAATTTAGACAAATATTAGTTGAAAAAGGAAGGTAGTGAAGGAAGCATGAAAGAGAGGGAAGGGAAGGACCTTATGTAGAGATCAGTGACATCAAGGGAGAGGTGGGCGTGCCAATCGGGCTTCTGAATCAGCCAAAGGGCCCTGTCGTCCTTGCTCTGCCAGAACCCCAGGCTTCGGAGCCAGGCCTCAATGCAGGGCAGGCTGTGCGAGTAGAGCGGCTTCGACTTCTCCGGCAGCTTCTGCAGCCACTGGTTCTCCGGCGGCTGCGCCTCTGCTTCCGCCTCGGGAGACTTGCAGAGAAGCCGGCCGAGGAAGGTCCGAGCTCGGAGGGGGAGAGAGAGCGAGTGGGGAGGGGGAAAAGGAAGGGGTTTGGGAAAGAGAGAGAACTTTTGGGAAGATAAAGTGAGAGAGGGATTAGAGTTTGGGAAGGTTGAAGAGGAAAGTGTGGAAATGGACATTGACATGGACATGGATGAAATTGGAAGAGGAAGAAGAAGAAAAAGAGATTTGGTAAGAGAGTGTGGTGAAAGAGTGTTATCCTAGAGCACAAAAGAGGTTTATGTCAGTTACTTGTTCTAATAAATCTTCGTTATCGGCTGCACGTGTAAGGCACGGGAAATGCTTCACACTTAGATTTGGTTAAAGAAACACACAAATTCTTCACTAACACTATTTTGGACAATTTATAGACCTAGATGAAATTTATTCTCTTTTTAAATCTGGATAAATACTTATTATGAAATGTAATATTTTTTAAATATCTTAATTTTTCATCATATAAAATGTATAAAAATACCTTTGATTTTCGTCTCCAAAGAAAACATAACAAGTGACATTGTACCTTGTAATTAAATTAGTTTTATAAATTTGAATTACTTGTTAATGTAGGAATATTTTTTTTCTGGACAAAAATTGCAACGGATAAAGGAGGTTTATCTGTAGGATTTGTATTTTTTTTAATTTTTTTTACTAATCAATAACCTTTTTTCTTTAAATAATCTTATTTATATAAAATATTACTATGATTGAGGATAATTTTTTTTCCTATTAATAAAGTTATAACAATCTGGAAATTGTATACATTATTTTTTTACAAAACTAACTGGTAAATTAGTTGAATGATGGTAACGAGTAATTGAAAGATATTACATTAACTTACTAAAATCATAAATGTTTAATAAAATTGTATAATAAACTGGCTAAAAATTTAGATTAATTAATGTATACATATTTATGTGATATTTTTTATATATTTTATTTTATGGTTAAAAATACACTGTGAGGTGACTATAATTTATATTTTTAAAATTATTTTTCAACTTATCAGATAAACGTATATTTTTGAGTTAAATCAAGTGGTATTGGTTGAATTCTAATGGGAAGCAACTTAACTGTACGTATGAAATGAAATAAAGAGTGTTTGCCAAATGACTGACATAAAGAGACTACAACGATCAATATGAAACGTACCGTCACTGATTGAAAGAATCATAGTGCAATCCATCCATGACAGTTGGTATTCTGTGTGCTACGGGTATTTATTACTGTACAGTCAGCAAATTCAGTCCTAATGGTTTCTGTAGAATCAAATCAGTTGTATTAGCACTCGATGCTCTAGCTTCATCTATATATTATATTATTATAAATTATATAAATTGAGAATCAATATTTATGTATTAAAAAATCATCTATGAAGTTAAATATAACAAAAAATGGACTTAATTTATTTATCTAAAATTCAAAAAATAAAAAAAAACATGTATAATCTAAATATTCTTGATTATATACAAGATTTATATCTTATCTTTGTAAAAAGTTTATGAGTTTTTAGAAAATAATTGTATTATTCTCTTTTAAAATTGTGTTAGAACTATGTTAGAAATGTCAGATATTTAAAAAATTATTTTTTGAATTGGACACTTCACCAATACGTGTCCTACGAGTGTCGTACGAGTATCAGTGTCTGATATGTGTCGGACACGGACATGCCACCAAAAATGAAATGTCCGAGCTTCATAGTCTAGCACCAATATCTTACTAATAAATCCTGAGAGAAAGGTTAGTGCAAATAAGAAGCTTGTTTCAGAAGTGATAATGATTTTGTTGAGGATAAAGAAAATAATTTTAAGATAGCTAAAATACTCGAACAATTACATTATGGAGATTACAATCACCAAGTCTCACTAGATGTAAAAGTCCTAGAAGGAAACAAGACCATGCAAAGTGCTGAGAAGGTAAGAACAACTGCAGCTATAGTTTCTAAACGTAAGATCAACCACTCATTTAAGGTAAAGCTATGGACCAAAAGGACTAGCATTAGTGTAAATCAAATCAAGATTCTTTACAAAATAACGATATTCCTCCTCAAAAGCCCTTATTGTCACAGCTCCAGCAACAGTTTCAGCAATATGATTAGCTACGAAGGACTTTGTTGTGCCATTTATCCGCATTACTTCTTTAGCAGAGGCAAAGTTATTAATAATTTTTTTTAAACAGCAAAATATATAAATAAATAGGAGAACTTTAGGGGTGCTCCAACCCTATTATAAAACTCTCGAACATACACAAATGCACGAGATAACACATAAAAATTAAGTTAAAAATTATATCTCAAATGACTCAAAGAATTACATCTCAAATGAAAATGTCCATTCCATCTTTAGTGACTAGGATTACAAGGACACTGCTAAAAGCATATGCAGGTTTTCCAGGGGTCTAATTTGTAAACCATGCCCATTCAGCTTTACGGATTGTATTCGTATTCACTTTTTATACACAAACCTGCACCACAATGAAGCCTACAAATTCTCTCACACATTTGATATCACCCCAAGATCCCACCATGAACTAACCATAACTTCCCTCAGATAACACGCCCTCCTGTGATTCATACAACCCCAAACCTTACCACCTACCTCTAATCTTAATACATTCTAGGGGGCACAAGCACCATTCAGGGTACGAATCATAAAAGTTATGTTTGGTATGCTTCAACCAAGACCAACATTTCAATTGTGCTAGACAAAATATTTCCTTATAGTCCACTACACCATTATTATAAGCTACTTTATTTCTTTGACTCCATAATTCTGATAGAATAGCTACCCACATCCCCTTCCATATTTTGTTAGCTGTGACGCTTAATTCCAGTATATGAAAGCCTAAGAGATGCATTTTAGGGTACTCATGTCTTACAGCTTCTATTCCTACCCACCTATCACATACATCCCAAACTAATTATGCCACTTTACATAAGAAGAATAAGTGCTTTGTCGTTTCAACTTCTTCCAAGCACATAGGACATATTTGATTACCAATAGCCACACTTCTTCGACTTAGACTCATCCTAGTTGGAAACCTATCAATAATCACTCTCAAACAATACACCAAAGCTGATGGTGCTGTCTTAGTACTTCATAACACCCCAAAGTGTTCCCAATTATAAGTGTTATGATTCTGTATTTTACATACAGTCAGTAACTTTATTTGTTAATAAAAGAAATATCTCTATTGAAAAAATAAAATCAACCATATTTACTTTTCAACTAATATTTTAAATATTGTCAAAATTATAAAATCAAAATTTATTATATTTCTCAATTTAACAAAATACTAATAAAAAAAATATTATTTCTTAAAATTTAAACTAAAAAGTAGTTTCAATTTCTATAAATACTAAGAAATAACTATCTTGTATGTCTTTCTTAGTTACACTGCAGCAAAGTTTGAGTTCCACTTTTCTTGACCTTTCTATTGCATTTTTAAAATGGTTTTCCCATGCATATAGCTTTTGAACTTTCATATTCACAAGAGCCTCAAAACTAGCCTTCAATCTCTCATCTTGTGCCACCATAAGTTCAGTCTGAAACTTGTGCTGTAACCTAGCTATTGGAGTATTGCACAACAGTGAGAACTATCACCACCTATGAGGCGATAGTTGCCATCCCAATGGCACGAAAAAGTATTACTAATGCAATGCATAGTTGGACACTTGTACTCCATTTTTGGTGAAAACAAAATGGAAATTCTCCAATTCTGTAAGTATCTAAGTATCCACAGTAACATAATTCATTCTCTCACCACTTGAGTGTGTCAATCTAGAAGCATTGGACAACCTCAGCAATTTTTTATAAATGGCTGCAGAAAGCACTGACCTAACTTTCATCCAAAAAGTCTACTGCGGAAGTACCACTGCCTTTGTGATATGGACTCTATGACCTTTATAATGAAAAGTGATATGACCAATGCATAACCCTCATAATTAAAATCTTTCATTACCCTCAGCAACCAGTATAAAGGCATTTACAAGTACAGGACCAGAAGACACAGTCAGCGCCTTAAGCAATGCAAAGAATCCTGTTATCAATATCTCTTTTTGATGGCACAAAATTATTACTCACAAAATTTACACAGGTGAGGATGGATCTTTTTCTATCTGTTTGTTCAATTGTTCTTCAAACAATAGATAAAAACTTTCTGCTCGATCTAACTCTCCCAATTTGGGATATCCTCATCCTCAAGGGTTTTCTCTTGACCCTTTTTCAAAAGTGGATTCAACCACTAAAACAACATCCTACTAGAGAATCCTGCTTTTGCAAATGGGGTTACATATACCTAATAGGATCAACTCCATTGAACTGGTCGCTTAAAGGGGTAGTTAAAGAGCATAGTTAAAGATGTGGGCATGTGTAGTAAGGTTGTATTCTCGTATTGTGATTGGTCTCTTTATCTAGTGGTATACATTAAAATGCTCAGTATAGAGCATAAAGTGACATATGAAATTTAAGATGTATTGCTTATGTACATAGGAACTACGTAAAAAAATGACAGTGACTTTAAATATAGTTCAGTGTATATGGCTAAGATCTCATCTGATCTAGCATGTAACAATGCTCAGACTGAATAGTCTAGAGAAAATTCTAAAATCTTGCAAGCAATAATCACAGTGAAAATTAACTTGGATTTGAAGCTTAAAAAGTAGGACATCTCCTAGGGGGCGTATAATACCGAAATTCAAAGCATCAACAATCCATTTGAACTCTTAGAAAACTATTATATAAGTTCAAAAATAAAAAGCTGAATCAGAAGCAGGAACATAGGGATCAAATACTTGCTACAACAAAAATAAAGAGCAATCAAGACCACATGATATGATTAACACATATATTATAAAATGAGTTTAAGTCTATCTCATTCTTACAAAATTGACTTGTAAAATAAAGATTGTTGTTACTTATATATTATAAATTGGTCTTATCTTTAGTTAATATAAGATCTGTAATATTCTTCATATCTAGACTATTCAACTTGTGTATGAAAAATGAATATTTGTATGTAGTAGCATGATAGACCTATCAAACTTTATTAACATAGGTTCTAATACCATTTTACAAAATAAATTTAAATCTAACTCATTTTACAAAACTAACTTGTATTGTCGTCACTTATATATCAAACCTAACTCATCTTACTACAAGATCTCATCTTACTACAAGATCTGTAGCAACACATAATCCCTCTAATCTATTTCACTAATCTTTGACATTACTTTCTTACTGCATTTATTGATGCCTCCAAATATGTCCTTATTCTATATCCTCATATCACCAAATCTTGATTTAATCTTTTGCATTTATTGATGCCTCCAAATACATCCTTATTCTAAATCCTCATATCACCGAATCTTCTTTTAATCTTCTGAATTTTTCCTTTAATATGCTTTCATTAAACTAGAGTTTCATACAAAGACGTGAAGACAGATGAAACAAATTCTGAGGGAAGAATATAGTTGAGAGTGCATGGATAATACCAAGGTTATATTGGTGATGATAATAATATAAGGACAAAGTTATGCTAGTATTATAAATCGGTGGAACCTCCTCCCCATTATAATATAAATATCCTCTGAATTGGAATTGCTGCATTTACAAAATCATGCAGACAAACCAACGTTATTAAAATAAAGATCGATGACTCAAATTTTGTACCCTTATATCAGGTATAATTTATGAATAAAATATGATGAGTTCGATTTTCGTCTAACGGTCATGATTATTTGATTACGTGATCTTTCCTTTATAACTTCATCTCACTTCTCTAGTATTCCTCACTTTATTTAATAGGCCATACCTTTTAGGTTCAATTTTGCAGTACACTTGCCAGCCGGATGGACTGACTACACTAAGCAAAATATATATATATATATATATATATATATATATATATATATATATACAGAGAGAGACAATCATACATACACGTATATATATTACCTCAGCTACCAGCATTTATCTGCTCTTTTCTTTTTGGTGTGTTTGCATCAACAGAATGAAGCAGAAAGCTTATACTATTCTGATGGCCCTTTTGTTAAGTTGCATTGGAATCAAGTATGAAGGGTCAAACAACAATCCCTTCCAACATGCAAGCCCCAGTAGAATGATTTTTGTTACAGCTACATGTTGCCATGTCCTTGTATCCACAGTGGAAGTGAACTTGCCAACCACTGTTTTCATATTCCACTTGTCTGGGATCATTGGATGTGAAGTACTAATGTGGATTTTGGAGGATGAGTTTGCATGGTGGTATGTTACAAACTTGTTTCTCCTACTAGTAGCTTCATTCTGCTTCAACAACTACAAGCATGCTATTGACCTCATTTGTGGGGCAAGGGGCCACATGCCAAATTTGGAAGCACAAGAAGGTCAAATGTAATACTAATGGAATGTTTTGTTTAGGAAAAAGAAATGAAAGATATAGAAAGATAAGAATAGTTTATGCATGTTTTTAAATATAAAATAAAATTAAAAGAAAGAATGTGAAAAAAATAGTTTAATTTTATGCAAAAGAGTCGTTTATGTTTTCAACAACGGAAATCAGGGAATGCGACATTAAACAGAAAGTACAAAAATCAAAAACCGAAAAACACAAAAATGTAAAAAAAAAAAAAAAATGTAAATTTCTGCTTAAACCAGCGAAGAAAGTTGAAAAAATTACATAATCAATTATAATACCAAGGGTAATCAGTTATGCATAAATATTTGAATTAATATTTCATAAAATAAATTATTTAAAATTTAATAAATAATCTAAAAAATTATATTTAATCAATTAGTTTTATTATATGTTTTGTTAATATGTAGTATTTAATATTAAATATTTATAAATATATTTTATTATTATAATAAAAAGAATAAATAAAATAATTAAAGAAATAAATAAAATATTGAAATAAAATAAAATAAATAAAATATTTTGTTAATATATGTTTTATATTGAAATAAATAAATAATTAAAATAAAAATAGAAAAATAATAAATAAAATGAAATTAATTTATTTAAATTTTGATAATTTAATCAGTATAATTTTATTATAAAATATAATTTATTATTTTAATTCAAATTTGATTTTAATTTTAATTTATATTTTCAAAATTTTATTTTTAATATAAAATTATTTTCTAAATATGTTAATATCCAATTAAATTTATTTTATTATATATTATTATAAACTTTCCACTTATTTTCCACTTATTATAAACAATATCCTTTCTATTATCTTTTTTTTTCTTTCTCTTTTACAGTATCGGTATAATCCAAGCGAACCCTGTATAAGCCAATCATTTTTACATGGATTAGATTTTGGTGGCCACATAAATTTTACATTTTGATCTGTTTCCTATCCAAAAACGGCTGTAAATTTTACATTTAGATCTAAGGTCCGTTTGTTTTGGCAGACGGATTCCGGAGAAAGATTAGCATCGATTATTTGAAAAAAAAAAAATAGAATTTCAATAAATATAATAATATTTAAAATTAAAAATCGATAACGAAATTCAGGGATAGTATTTCTTCATGAAGATTTGAAAGAAGGACGAAATTTTATAATATTTTTATATTTAATTTATTAATATTTATTTATGTTATAATAAAATAAGTATAACTAATTATATAATATATTATTAATAAAACAATAATAAATTTAATAAAATTATAAAATAATAAAAAAATTAATAAAAATTTATAAAACAATAATTAAAATAAAATATTAATGATATTAATATTAAAAACTAAAAATAATAATTATAATAATAAAAATAAATAATAATATTATTAAAATAATAATAATAATCAAAATAAATTTATAAAATAATGATATTATTAATAATAATGTAATTTTTATTTTAAAATAATTAATAATCTTACAACATAATTCATTAATCACGTTCAACAAGTTAATTATATTTAATTTTAAGTTAACTTTAGTTATAACTTCATCTATTAAAAAAATATTATCAATCACACACACATCATTCACAAACTTTTATAAAT